>R22__coassemble_438_pt1 | contig 27515 bp, 23 predicted proteins | sample R22__metabat2_high_PE_038 | metagenome-assembled genome bin R22
ACCGTTGTCAGCCAAAGCCTGAAAAGCACGCCGCGCATCACAGTCAAACGCGAATGCCGGCCCCATGACCCAAAGAATGTTTCCATGTTCACGTTCGTATTTCAGCAGTTCGAACAGCCGGTCGTAATCTCTGGCATAGGATGTCTCGCGGCTGCGAAACTGGCGGAACGCAAACAGGTCTTCAACGGAGTCTCCCTTCTCTCTGAACCCGTCCGTGTGGAGAAATATTCCCTCCTCCGCGCATTCCGAACGTCCAACGATCACACGGTCGCCTTTTTTCAGATTCCTGTTCTCCACCACGGAAAGCGTGCCGTCCGCATTATAGACAACGCTGGAGTCCATGCGGCTCTCCTCTGCCAGACGCCACTTCCCGTCCAGTTTGAAATACTCCGGATAAATAGAAGTGCTGTGATAGTTTTCCGGCGCCACGCCGTCTCTTTCGGCCACCGCCCAACGGGCTTCGGGCGCATTGACAAACACCGGTCCGGAAAAATCCGGACGGACATATTCCGGTAAGCTGAAAGCCATGGCATAATCCTCCCGTTACGCTAATGTTGCAACCAGTACAGCCTTGATGGTATGCAGGCGGTTCTCCGCCTCGTCAAAGACTTTGCTTTGCGGGCTCTCAAACACCTCGTCGGTCACCTCGCGAATATCATAACCGAGTTTCATCTGTTCGGAGGCCATCTTCGTATTGAAATCGTGGAAAGACGGCAGACAGTGCAGGAAAATGCACTCCGGATTTCCGGTGGCATCCAGCAGTTCTTTCGTGACACGGAACGGCGTCAGAAGTTTTACCCGTTCGGGAATGAGATCTTCCTCCCCCATGCTTGCCCAGATATCCGTATAGAGCGCGTCCGCACCCTTCACCACGGCGGGATCATCCGAGATCTCAAATGTCGCGCCGGACAGCTTCGCCGCTTCCAGACAGCGGTCCATGACCTCGGCCGAAGGAGCAAGTTCCTTCGGTCCATAGCCGCAATAGTGCATTCCGAGTTTTGCGCAGATATACATGAGGCAATAAGCGACATTGTTCCGCGTGTCGCCACAGAAGACGATTTTACAGTCCTGCAGGGGCTTTTTTGTGTTTTCGGTCAGCGTCAGAATATCGGCAAGCGCCTGGGTCGGGTGGTCAATGTCCGTCAGCCCGTTATATACGGGCACGCCGGAAAATTTCACCAGTTCTTCCACGACCTTCTGATCGTACCCGCGGTATTCGATCCCGTCAAACATCCTGCCAAGAACCCGGGCAGTATCCGCCAGAGATTCCTTCTTTCCCATCTGGCTGGATTTGCTGTCAAGAAAAGTTACCCCTGCGCCCTCATCCATTGCCGCAACCTCAAAGGCGCATCTTGTTCGGGTAGAGGTCTTTTCAAACAGAAGCACAATATTCTTCCCCTCAAGAGAATGCCCCTTGATACCGTCTTTCTTCTTCTGTTTCAATTCTGCGGAAAGAGCAAGCAGATACTCGATCTCTTCCTTTGTGAAATCCATCAGTGTCAACAGCGAACGTCCTTTTAAGTTCATGGCAAAATTCCTTCCGTTTTTGTATATCTTTTATTTCAGTTTCAAATCCTCGTTTTTTATCAGCCATTCCGTCCGTCAGGGGTGGTCTTACAGGTCTCCCCGTTCCAGCGGCATGCTCATACATCTGGGACCGCCCCTGCCGCGGGAAAGTTCGGAACCGCTCAGCCGGAGCACATGCAGTCCCGCCTCTTCAAGAACGCGGTTGGTAACGGTGTTGCGGTCGTAGGCGAACACGGTCCCCGGTCTGAGACAGAGCGTATTGGACCCGTCGTTCCACTGTTCGCGTGTGGAGACGATGCCGTTGCCCCCTCCGCAGAGCAAAAGACGTATCCGGTCCTTGCACAACAGACGCCGAAGGACCTGTTCCAAAGATTCCTCCAGTTTTTCAACCGTATAGGTACCGGGTCCGGTTTTCGAAAGCTCATACAGTTTAATGACCGGCAGAATACCGGGATGAACCACAAAGCAGTCTGAATCCACCTGTGTCAGCACGGTATCCAGATGCATGGATGCGCGTGTCCTGGGGATCTCCACGGCAAGAACCGTGGTAAAGCTGTCCGTCTCCTCCCGGAACAGCGCTTCCGCAAGCTGTTCCACCGCCTCCGGACGTGTACGCTGGGAAAGTCCCACCGCCACGACCTGCGGACTCAAAACAAGGATATCTCCGCCCTCCATATTGAAGCAGTTGTCCCGGTCCATGTAACGCGGCACATCCCGGTAGAGCGGATGCCGTGCAAACACGGTATGTCCGTACAGCGTCTCCCGGCGTCTGGTTTCAAAATGCATCCGGTGCAAGGTGACCCCGCTGCCGATCGAGGCAAAAGTGTCTCTGGTAAAGTACAGGTTAGGCATGGGAGGAACAATGAACCGTTCCCGGGAGCCGATCAGGGAGGAAAGTCTGCTTCCGGACGGATAACCGAGTTCCGAAGCCAGCACACCGGACATGCTTCTGAGCACCATTTCCCTCGTTGACAGGCTGTTAAAATATTCCGTCAGCGCCTCACGGCAATTGCGGGCATCATCCCCGGCCTCCTCAATGAATGTACGGATAAATTCGGCCCGGGCTTCCGGACCGGTCTCCAGCGCTTCGGCTGTCAGGTCCTCCAGATACAGCACCTCCACACCGTTTTCCCGCAGCATTGCGGCAAAACCGTCGTGTTCCTTCCGTGCCTGTTCCGGATACGGAATATCTTCAAACAAAAGCTCTTCCATGGTTTCCGGGGAAAGATGTTCCAGTTCCCGGCCCGGCCGGTGCAGAAGGACCTTCTTCAGCGGTCCGGTCTCGCTGTATACGTGTATCGGCATCATGTCTCCCTTGATGTATAAAATCGAATTTATGCATCCATTTTATGCATTTTCGCCGGAAGTGTCAACACGTTGACCCTGAAGCCTTTTCCTTTTTTCTGCGTTATTTCGCCCCGGAAAACCCGATATTGACATGAACACATGCACCAGCTATACTTTGATGCGACCAATTGGTCACATGCTTCGCGTAGGAGAAAGACATGTCTTCGGATACAAAAGACCGGATTCTTGAAAAAGCACTGGAAATGTTTTCCATTTACGGATACAGGGGCACAAATCTGCGGGATCTGGCATCCTCTCTGGAGTTGAGCAAATCCGCCCTGTACCGGCACTTTAACAGCAAAGATGACATTTTTAACACGCTTGTTGCGCGTTTGGAAGTCTACTACGCGGAGCATTTCGGCTCCGAGACAAATCTCCCGCCTGTTCCTGCAAACACGGAAGAGCTGAAAGCGCTGACATTCAGAATGGTCCGCTTCACAGTCCACGATGAGAAGATCCGGATGATCCGCAAATTCTTTTCCATGGAGCAGTTCCGCAACAGCCGGGCGGCGGCGCTGTCCTCAAAGCATTTTCTTGAAACGCAGGAACGCATCTTCTCCGCGCTTTTCAAAGAGATGATGCGGGCAGGCCTTCTGCAGGAAAATGATCCGGAAACACTGTCGCTTGCCTATACGGCCCCAATCACGGCCATGATCCATCTTTGTGACCGGGAGCCCGGAAGAGAAGCGGAGGCCTTTGCGAAAATAGAAAACCACATGGATCTTTTTATCAGGACATACGGAACATCTGCACCCGGCGTATGTATCCCCCAAAACACTTACGGAGGAGAGACCAGAATGAAAGAACTTGATTACATTACCCTGAGAAGCAGGCCCCAGCTGGAAGATGCCGCCGCGGAATGGTTCCGTGACAAGTGGAATGTTCCGAAGGAGGCCTATCTGGAATGCATGGACGCCTATCTGAACCATGAAACGGAATATGGATGGTATCTGTGTCTGGACGGGGACAGGATCGTTGCCGGACTCGGTGTTATCGAAAACGATTTTCATGAAAGAAAAGACCTGACCCCCAATATCTGCGCGGTCTACACGGAAGAAGAATACCGCTGCAGAGGTATCGCGGGACAACTTTTGGACATGGCTGTTGCCGACCTGAAATCCAAAGGAATAACTCCTGTTTATCTCTTAACAGATCACACAGGCTTTTATGAAAGATACGGATGGGAATTCCTGTGCATGGTCCGGGGAGATGACGAACCGGAACTGTCGCGGATGTATGTGCATAACTGACTGCCCGGAAACTTGATATTTTCCCGCTGAAAGCACAGTACGTGCCGTTACCGTTTGAAAGGATGCACAGAATATGTATTTTGGATGGATCAATGTGTTCGGAGCGAGCATCGTGGTGCTGATGCTGATCCCGAACATCCTGTACGCCGTAAAAAACAAAGGCGAAAAGAACAAATGCAACTCCGTGTGCATGAATACGCTTGAGCAGATCGGGCGGTACTCCTGCATCATTCTGATGTGGCTGCCTCTGGGAGTCCGGAAGTTCGGATTCGGAAGCGTCGCCGGAATGCTCCTGTATCTGGCGGGGAACGGGATCCTTCTTCTGGCGTACTGGACCGTATTTATGCGTCACCTGAAGGATAAGACCGCGAAACGCGCGCTGCTCCTGGCCGTGCTTCCGGCGTGCATCTTTTTTTGGAGCGGAGTCCTGCTGCGGCACTGGCTGCTTGCCGGAGCCGCGGTCCTGTTCGCTACAGGACATATCTATGTAACCATGAAAAATGTGGAATACACGGAAATCCGGACTTCACACAAAACCGGAGCCGGAGAAGAAGGAAAGGAACCATGAAACAGGAACCAATCGTAAAAACAACAAAAACAGGTCTTGAAGTCGTGTTCAAAAGCGCCGCCCCGGATGAAGCGGAAGAATTGATCGAATACCTGAAGAGGACCTGCGGGGAAACACGCTTCCTCCTCTCGGAGCCGGAAGATATCGCATACACCGTGGAAAGCGAAAGAGAGTTCCTTTCGGGATATGAACAGTCCGAAAACTCCCTCATGCTGGACGCGTATGTAAACGGATCGCTGGCCGGGAACGGTTCTTTCTGTCCCGTCAGCAGTGCGAAACGCATGTCCCACAGATGTTCCATGGGGATCGCCCTTTTTCAGGAATTCTGGGGGCAGGGCATTGGGGAACTCCTGATCGGCATTCTGATCGAACGCGCGAAAGAAGCAGGCTTTGAGATCATGGAACTGGATGTATTCGCCCCAAACACAAGGGCCCTGCACCTGTATGAAAAACTCGGCTTCGTCAAAGCCGGGGAAAGAAAGAACGCGGTCAAATACAAGGACGGCACCTACGCCAACGAGATCTTCATGGCGCTCGAGCTGTAGGTCCGCATTCAGGCGCCTTCCGCCTTTTCCATCCGGAAACAATTTCTTCACAAGGAGAATCAAATGCTCAGAATCGATCATCTTACAAAAAGTTACGGGGAAATAAAAGCAGTCGACGATCTGACGTTGCATATCCGGCCCGGGGAGATCTACGGATTCATCGGGCACAACGGGGCCGGCAAAACAACGACCCTGAAAAGCATCGCGGGCATACTGCGTTTTGACAGCGGAGATATCTTCATTGGCGGAAAGTCCGTCAAGGAAGAACCTCTTGCCTGCAAGAGCATCCTCGCGTACATCCCGGACAATCCGGATCTGTACGAATTCATGACCGGCATCCGGTATCTGAACTTCATCGCGGATGTGTTCAAAGTGCCTTCGGATATCCGTGCGGAACGCATACGCAAATACGGGGACATTTTCGGCCTGACAAAGGATCTGGGGCAGCCCATCGCCGCCTACTCCCACGGAATGAAGCAGAAACTGGCCATTATCTCCGCCTGGATCCACGAACCGAAACTGATCGTTATGGATGAGCCCTTTGTGGGTCTCGACCCGAAAGCGTCCCATACCCTGAAAGAAATGATGCGTGAAGTCTGCGACAACGGCGGCGCCATCTTCTTCTCCACCCATGTGCTGGAAGTCGCGGAAAAGCTCTGCGATAAGATCGCCATCATCAAGCAGGGCAGACTGATCCGTTCCGGCACCATGGAAGAGGTCAAGGGTGACGACAGCCTTGAAGAGGTGTTCCTGGAGCTGGAGGAAGACTGATATGCTGAAGACCCTGGTAAAAAAGCAGCTGTCGGAAGTTTTCCGCTCCTTCTTTTACAATCCGAAAACAAACGAGACCCGTTCATCCGCGGGAGTCGTCGGCAAATTCGTCTTTTTCATCCTGCTCCTGTTCGGCATCCTGGGCACGGCCTTTGTTTCGCTGTCTTTATCCATATGCGCCGCCTTCCATGAGGCAGGCATGGGATGGTTCTATTTCACGCTGATGTCCGGGATCGCCGTCACGCTCGGTACCCTGGGAAGCGTGTTCAACACCTATTCCGGACTGTATCTGGCAAAGGACAATGATCTGCTTCTGTCTCTTCCGATCCCGGAAAAAACCATCATTGCCTCCAGACTTGTCAACGTATATCTTCTGGGCGTCCTGTATTCCTCGGTGGTATTCCTTCCGGCGATGGTCGTGTACTGGATCACCGCGGATCACAGCGTCCCCGTTATCCTTTGCGATATCCTTCTTTTTTTGATCATCACGCTGATCATTCTGGTGCTTTCCTGCCTGCTGGGCTGGTTGGTGGCCAAAATCAGTCTCAAGGTCAAAAAGAGGAGTTTTGTTTCCGTCCTGGTATCGCTCCTGTTTCTCGGCGCCTACTGGTTCTTCTATTCCAAAGCGTCTGACCTCATTCAGGACCTGGTAATGAACGCGGCGGTCTACGGAGAGAGGGTCAAAGGTGCGGCATACGGGCTTTACCTCTTCGGCAGGATCGGTGAGGGATATCTCCCCGCGGCGCTCCTGTTCACGGCTGTTACGCTGGCTGTCACCGCGCTGACCTGGCGGCTGCTTTCCAGAAGTTTCCTTTCCATCGCCACATCCAGCGGCAAGTCGGAAAAGGTACGCTATGTGGAAAAGCGGGTAAAGGAAAAATCCGTTTCCCACGCCTTTTTCAGCAAGGAGCTGAACAAATTCACCTCCAGCCCGAACTATATGCTCAATTGCGGTCTGGGTATCCTTCTGATCCCGGTCTGCGGCGCATTTCTTCTGATCAAAGGCCCGTCCCTCGCCAACACGCTTACGGAAATCATGGGCGAGCTGGCAGGATGCATCCCTGTCCTCGCTTCGGCGGCGATCATGTCTCTGACTTCCATGATCGATACGGCCGCCCCATCGGTTTCCCTGGAGGGTAAAAGCCTCTGGATCCCCCAGTCCCTGCCTGTTCAGCCGCAGACGGTGCTTTTGTCCAAGGCCGCCATGCAGGCCGTGCTGGGCGGCATTCCGACGCTTTTTGCCGCTGTCTGCGCCGCGGCGGTCATCCCCGGAAGCGCCGCTGTCAAGGCGATGACCGTAATCCTTCCGCTGGTATATGTGGTGTTTTATTCGCTGTTCAGTCTTTACATGGGACTGAAAATGCCGAACCTGACCTGGACAAGCGAACTGGTGCCCATCAAGCAAAGCGGCGCTGTTCTCATTGCAATGTTGGGCAGTATAGGCATCGTTGTCATTTTTGCGGGACTGTTTCTGCTGCTGGCCTATCCGGTGGGGGCATTCCTCTATATGACGGTCTTCACCCTCATTCTTGCAGCCGCCTCCCTGGTCCTGTTCCGCTATCTGAAAACAAAAGGCGCGGAACGGTTCCGGGAGCTCTGATCCGGAAAGGAACAGCCCGGCTGTAACCCCTCCGCGCGGGCAGCGGAAAGGAAAGACAAATCCTGAATACAGTTTTCAAGTTACTCAATAAGGAGGCAACAATTATGAACGTTAGCTACGAAAAAAAAGAAGCCCTGACCTTTATCGGATACCACACAGAGATCCTCCCGGAAGAGGGCTATCAGAAGTGTCCCGAATTCTGGGATAAGGAGTATTCCGCAAAATACGCCAGGCTCTGGCAGACCATGAAACCGGAGACACCGGTCGAGTCGGCGATCCTCGAAAACGGCATCGGCATGTACGCGATCTGTTCCGAATCCGAAAACGGCTTCGCGTACTGGATCGCCGGGCTGTACCGCGGCGGGGATGTTCCCGAGGGGCTGGAACTCTACACCTTCCCGGAATGTTTCTGGGCCGTATTCACAACAAAAGGCCCGATCCCCGCATCCCTCCAGACGCTGAACACCTACGTCTGGCAGGAATGGCTCCCGTCGACCGGGAAAAAGCTCCACGCAAACACCAAAGCAAATATTGAGGTCTATTCCGCAGGCGATCCGCAGTCGGCGGATTACGAATGCGGCATCTGGATCCCTGTGGAGAAAGCGTGTGAGTAAAACAGGATCACGCTTCCAGACAGCCAGGAAATGGCTGATCTTTTGGACACTGTTCATCGGTCTCGGCGCGGTCGCCGGCGCTTCGGGCATGATCCTGGACCCGAGCGGAAAAGCCATGGGCATGGATGCCATGCTTCCGTTTTTCCGGGTCCTGCCCTTCTCTGATATTCTTTTCAAGGATTTCCTCTTTTCCGGTTTTGCCCTTCTGATCGTAAACGGGCTGACAAACCTGACGGCGGCCGGATTCCTGTTCGCAAACAAAAAAGCGGGCGTGGTCCTCGGCGGGATATTCGGTGTGACGCTGATGCTCTGGATCTGCATCCAGTTCTATATGTTCCCTGCAAATTTCATGTCCACGGTCTACTTCATCTTCGGCCTCTGCCAGGCAATCACCGGTTACGCGGCATGGGTCTTCCGCCAGCAGGAAGATTTCAGAATCAATGAATCGGATTATCCGGAGATCGGCAAAAACCCACACAGGCTCGTCGTCTGTTTCTCCCGGATGGGGTATACGAAAAAGGCCGCGCTGGAGGAAGCAAACCGTACCGGTGCCGAACTGCTGGAGCTGAAAACCTCCGAAAAGACAGAGGGAACCTCCGGATTCTGGTGGTGCGGCCGGTTCGGGATGTGCCGGATGGAAATGCCTCTCCGGCCTGTGGAAAAAGATCTGAGCCTGTACGGACATGTCACGATCTGCACGCCCGTCTGGGTGTTCTCTCTCGCGTCTCCGGTCCGCACTTTCTGCCGTGAGGCCAGAGGAAAGATCCGCGAAGCGGACCTGATCTCCGTGCATTTCACAAAAGGCCGGAACGAAAGAGTCCTTCATGAAGCCGAGAGCCTGCTCCATCTGTCAATGACAGATTACAGAAGCATCTGCTGCAGATTCGGCAGGCAGATCAGTCCGTGAAGTATCCCGGAAAAAATAAAAAACTGTCAAACCGCTCCCCGGGAACTCCCCGGGGATGTTTTTTGCACGCATCCGGCACTCTTCCGGTTTCTATTTCTCCCCAAAGTTGTTGTTTCCCTCGGATACGATTTCCTGTATAATATATTGTAACTATATGCGGTTTTTTCTACCGGAATACAGACCATATACGGAAGGGAGGGCGTTTAACTTGGAAGCTCCTTATGCAATCGAGATGGTTAACATCACGAAGAGATTTCCGGGCATTATCGCCAATGACAACATTACGCTCCAACTGAAACGCGGTGAGATCCACGCACTTCTTGGTGAGAACGGCGCAGGCAAGTCGACCCTGATGTCCGTTCTTTTCGGTCTTTACCAGGCTGAAGAAGGTGTCATCAAGAAAGACGGAGTCGAAGTCCAGATCAACGATCCGAATGACGCAAACGATCTCGGCATCGGCATGGTCCACCAGCATTTCAAACTGGTCGAGTGCTTCAGCGTACTCGACAACATCATTCTGGGTGTGGAACCGAACAAACTCGGTTTTCTCCAGAAGGCGGAAGCCCGTGAAAAGGTACTGGCTCTGTCCGACAAGTACGGCCTGAAAGTCGATCCGGATGCCATCATCGAGGACATTACGGTCGGTATGCAGCAGCGTACTGAGATCCTCAAGATGCTGTACCGCGACAACGAGATCCTGATCTTCGATGAACCGACCGCGGTCCTGACTCCTCAGGAAATCGAGGAACTCATGAAAATCATGAAGAACCTCGCCGCCGAGGGCAAATCCATTCTGTTCATCTCTCACAAGCTGGCCGAGATCATGGCTGTCGCGGACCGGTGCACGGTTCTCCGCAAGGGCAAATACATCGGTACCGTCAACACCAAGGACACCACAATGGAAGAGCTCTCCAGCATGATGGTCGGCCGCAACGTCAGCTTCCATGTTGACAAAAAGGAAGCCGAAGTCGGAGACGTTGTTCTGGATATCGAAGGAATGACGGTCGCTTCCAAGGTCCATAAGAACAATGCCGTCAAAAACGTTTCCATGAAGGTCCGCCGCGGCGAGATCGTCTGTCTGGCCGGTATCGACGGAAACGGACAGTCCGAGTTCGTATACGGCCTCACGGGACTTGAGCCCCTTGTGAGCGGTTCCATTTCCCTCTGCGGAAAAGACATTACAAAAGCCTCCATCCGGGAACGGAACACCAGCGGAATGTCCCACATTCCGGAAGACCGGCACAAACACGGTCTGGTCCTGGATTACAGTCTGGAGGACAACCTGGTCCTGCAGCGTTACTTTGAACCCGAGTTCACGGACAAGGGCGGTTTCCTGAGACGTGACAATATCCGGGCCTATGCCGAAAAGATCATTGATCAGTACGACGTACGCAGCGGTCAGGGTCCCATCACCATCGCAAGATCCATGTCCGGCGGCAACCAGCAGAAAGCCATCGTCGGTCGTGAAATCGACAAGAACCCGGAACTCCTGGTAGCCGTTCAGCCCACCCGCGGTCTGGATGTCGGCGCCATCGAGTACATCCACAAACAGCTGGTCGCTCAGAGAGATGCCGGCAAAGCCGTTCTTCTCATCTCCCTGGAACTGGATGAAGTCATGGATGTCCCGGACAGGATCCTTGTCATGTACGAAGGCGAGATCGTCGGTGAGCTTGATCCCAAGAAAACCACCCAGGAAGAACTCGGTCTCTACATGGCCGGCGCAAAAAGAGATGAGGTGAAGGCATGAAAAAGGTATTGAAAAATCCTGCCGTTCAGTCCTTGCTGGCGTCAATAATCTGTATCGCGCTGGGCATCCTGATCGGATATATCGTTTTGCTGTTTATCAATCCGGGCGGAGCCGGAGAAGCAATCGTTTCCGTTTTGAGAAACTTCTTCAAATTCAGTAACTCCACCCTTCGCATCAAGAGTTTCGGCAACACCCTTGCCAAGACCATTCCGCTTCTCATGTGCTCACTGAGCATCCTGTTTGCTTACAAGGTTGGTCTTTTCAACATCGGCTGCGCCGGACAGTATGTCGCAGGCGCCTGCGGATGTCTCTATGCGGCTCTCGCGTGGGGATGGAGCTGGCTCCCCTGCATGCTCCTCGCCATCGTATGCGGCGCGCTCTTCGGCTTCATCGTCGGCCTTCTGAAAGCGTACTGCAACGTTAACGAGGTCATCTCGGGCATCATGCTCAACTGGATCGGTCTGTACGGAACAAACACCCTCCTTTCCAAAGTCAAGGAAGTGGCAAGTCCTTATACCCACTACCTGACCGATGTCAACACGAGCGCTATCCTCCCGAAACTCGGCCTGGACAAGCTGTTCAACAACGAATATGTGACCATCGCCGTTCCCATCGCAATCCTTCTTGCAATCGCCGTAATGATCGTTCTTGACAAAACGAAGTTCGGATATGAGCTGAAAGCGACCGGCTTCAACAAGAATGCGGCCAAATACTGCGGTATGGCGGAAAAGCGCAACATCATCCTTACCCTAGTGATCGCCGGCGGGCTTGCCGGTTTCGGTGCTTCGCTGTTCTATCTCACCGGCTTTACCCGTTGGGAGTGCACACAGTCCAGCGTCCCGGGCATGGGATTCAACGGAATCGCCGCCGCGTTCCTTGGCGGTCTGAATCCGGTCGGTTCCATCGTTTCTTCCTTCTTCATCCAGCACATTACGGACGGTGGTTCCTATGTCAACACAAACTTCTACTGCGCTCAGATCTCCGATCTGATCTCCTCCGTTATCATCTACCTCTGCGGATTTGTTCTCTTCATCAAACTCAACATGAACAAGCTGCTCGATAAGGAGGGCAAAAAAGCAGAACCCGTTAAAGCGAATCAGGAAGGAGGTGGCAAGGCATGACACTGTTACTTCAGTACACTTTGATTTATTCCTCTGTTCTGATCCTTGTCGCTCTTGGCGGATGTATTTCCGAGCATTCAGGCGTTATCAACCTCGGCCTTGAGGGAATCATGGTCATCGGCGCGCTCGGCGGAGCTCTCGTCATGCGTTTCTACCAGGGAGGAAACCCATTTCTTACCGTCATTCTTACCATTCTCGCGGCCATTGCGGCAGGCATGCTCTTTTCGTCCCTGCTCGGTGTCGCGTGTATCAATCTAAAAGCGGACCAGACGCTGATCGGTACCGCGCTGAACCTCCTCGGAACAGCCGCGGCTACGGTTTTCGTAAAAGCGCTGAATACTGCAGCCAACCCGGACAACCACTCCAGTGAGATCGAGTACGTTGCAGCCCGTAAGTGCTTCATCGCCAACATCGGAGGCTTTGAGTTCAACTGGTTTATGCTCATTGCCATTATTGCAGTCATCGTGGTCTGGGTCCTTCTGTACAAAACGAAGTTCGGACTCCGGCTGATGGCATGCGGCGAACATCCGCAGGCTGCCGACTCCGTCGGTATCAATGTTTACAAGATGCGCTGGTCCGGCGTTCTGATCTCAGGCGCCCTGGGCGGTCTCGGCGGAATCTGCTACATCCTCGCAGGCGTTTCCCTCTGGAAATTTGAAAACGGTGTTACAGGCTTCGGATTCCTTGCCCTCGCCGTTATGATCTTCGGCCAGTGGAAACCGAGCCGTATCGCGTTGAGCGCGCTTCTGTTCGGATTCTTCCGGGCATTGTCCAATGTCTACTCCGGTTTCGACTTCCTCACCGCGCTGAACCTGCCGGGCAATGTGTACAACATGATGCCTTACATCATCTCCCTTGTGGTTCTGGCGTTCACTTCCAGAAAATCCCGTGCTCCGAAAGCGGAAGGTATTCCGTACGATAAGAGCACCAGGTAGCGTTAATGAAAACAGCCGGTTTCGGGGACCTTTTTCCGGTCCCCGAGCCGTGCAAAAGCGCTTCTTTATAATATATAATTCTGAAGAAGCGCGGGTCATTGACAATATGTTTTTAAACTTATAAACTATTTTCGCGGTTGTATCATTTCCTGTCGGGAATGAAATAATATACAACAAAAAAACAGGAGGAAAAGAATGAAAAAAGTCGTTTCTATCGTATTGGCTCTTTCCATGGTTTTCGCTCTGGTTGCTTGCAGCTCTGGCAGCACCTCTACGGAAGCCAAGACAGCCGTCGCCATGATCACAGACTACGGCGACATCACAGACCAGTCCTTCAACCAGACAACCTACGAAGCTTGCAAAGCTTTCGCAGAGGAAAAGGGACTGAACTTCCAGTATTACAAACCGGCATCTGACTCCGATGCAGACCGTATCAACTCCATCGAGCAGGCGATCGACCAGGGCTTCAACGTAATCGTTATGCCTGGTTACGCATTCGGACCGGCCATCGAGAAGGTAGCTCCTCAGTATGACAAGATCACCTTCATCGCTCTTGACGTTTCCGCTGGCGACATCGGCGCTCTGGCAGACAATATGCCTGCGAATCTGTACTGCGCAGTCTACCAGGAAGAACTCTGCGGCTACATGGCTGGCTACGCTGCTGCAAAGCTCGGCTATAAGAAACTCGGCTTCCTCGGCGGTATGGCAGTTCCGGCCGTTGTCCGTTATGGCTACGGTTTCGTTCAGGGCGTTAACGCTGCTGCTAAAGAGCTCGGCGCTAGCGACGTTGAAGTCAAATACGCTTACGGCAACCAGTTCTTCGGCGATGCGGACATCACCGCTGCTATGGACACATGGTTTGCAGCCGGCACAGAGATCGTCTTCGCTTGCGGCGGCGGTATCTTCACATCCGCTGGTGAAGCTGCTCAGAAAGTCGGCGGCAAAGTCATCGGTGTTGACGTTGACCAGAAGGGCACCATTGATGGTCTCTATGGCGATGGCATCACAGTCACTTCCGCTATGAAGGGTCTGGCAGCCACTGTTAAATCCACTCTGAGCTCCGTCCTCGACGGTTCCTTCAAGGGTGGCAAGATCGACAACCTCGGCCTCGTTTCCGCGAACCCCGATGAGAACTACGTACAGATCGCTCCGTCCACACAGTTTGGTGATGGATTCACGACCGATGACTACAAAGCTCTTGTTGCTGACATGTTCGCCGGCAAGATCGCTGTAAGCAACGACATTTCTGTTTCCGCTGCTGACTGCGGTCCCGACATCACCGTTGTTGATCAGGGCAACATCAAATAATTTCGGTTATTGATCTGAAAAGAGGATGGGTCACCATCCTCTTTTTGTTTTCCCATATCGGAATGATATAGTACAATGTATTCGATATCCGACAAAGGAGCTTGCTTGTATGAGACGTCCTGTTGATATGGGTTCCTGGTCAAGAAAAGCTGTTTTCGATTTTTACGGGGGAGTATCAAATCCCTTCTATATGGTCACGTTCCGCCAGGATGTGACGGATGTTTATTCATTCGCGAAAAGAAACGGTCTTTCCTTCTATCTTTGTCTGATGCATCTCGTTTCCCGGGCGGTCAATCAGGTAGAAGCCTTCCGGTACTCCGTCCGGGACGGGGAACTGTTCCTTCTGGATAAACGGTCCCCGAGTTTTACGGATCTGGCAGAGGGCTCCGATACTTTCCGGATCGTAACAATGCCGGATCTGGAGGACAATATATTCGCCTTCTGTAAAACAGCGGAAGAACTTCGCAGAAACCAAACGGTTTTTCTGAATCCGGCAGCGGAAACGGACGAACTGATCTACATCTCCTGCCTTCCGTGGTTCGATCTGACCGCTCTGACCAACGAACGGGATCTGAGCACGAAAGAAACAAGAGAGGACAACATACCGCGTATCTCTTGGGGAAAATATGTAAGCTGCAGCAGAAAAAAAGAACTCGGGCTATCCGTGGAAGTGAATCACCGTTTCATTGACGGTATCCATCTCGGAATGTTCAAGAAGGCACTGGATGCCATGATCCGGAACCTTCCCGTCAATATCTGACACCCGCCGCAACAGCTGGATGGTCAGAAATACCTTTCCGATAGGATTTAATTGTTCAAAATGATTTCAGAACCCAAGATCCAGACATTTGATCCCGCCCGTTTTGAACGGCTCGTAGTCATCAGTGACATTCACGGATGCTTCGGGTCTTTTGGGCGGCTTTTGGAACGAACGGAATGGGGACCGTCCGATGCCCTGATCCTTACGGGGGATTATGTGGAACGCGGAACAGGATCCCTTCCTCTTCTGAGAAAGATTATGGAATTGTCGGCAAAAGACAATGTTTTTGTCCTGGCAGGAAACTGCGACAACCTGCTGGAAGATGCGTTTGATAACAGATTCCGCGGAGACATGCTGGAATACATCCGAAAGAAACCCAGGACCGTTTTGTCTGAGATGCTGGAGGAACAGGGTATCCCCCGGGATGAAAGTTTAACGCTGGATCTGCTGAAAGAAATGATCCTGACCGGGTACAGCGAGGAAAGAAACTTCCTGCTGGGTTTGCCGCATATTCTGGACGGGGGTTCCCATGTGTTCGTTCACGCCGGATTGAAAAATGCCACCCTTTCCCTGAACGATCCGGAGGACTGTGTTCGGATGAAGGATTTTTGTCAGGACGGGGAATGCTTCCCGTTTCTTCTCTCAGTTGGCCATGTGCCGGTGCGGAGAAACCGGGAGGACGGATCCGACATGCCTGTCTTTGATGATAAAAGAAATATCTGGTTTATTGACGGCGGTGCCGGCGTTTTCCGGGACGGTCACCTAAACGCTCTTATTCTGAATAAAAACGGAAAGACTTCCGTTATCTCAGAACCCGCAGATGACGGCTTCTGATCCGGTTGTCTTTCCCTGATGGATATTCTGCTTCCGGAGCACCGGCTCAACCGGTGCTTTTTCTTTATTACAGAAGAACGACTCCGTTCTTTTCACATGTCTCTACTGTATCCCTGTCCCAGATGGAGGACTGGACCTCCCCGATGTGTGCCTTCTCCAGCATAAGCATACAGAGGCGGGACTGTCCGATGCCGCCGCCGATAGTCAGGGGCAGCTTCCCTTCCAGAAGCGCCTTATGGAACGGCAGTTCCTTTCTGTCCTCACAGCCGGAAACCGCAAGCTGCTCTTCCAGTGTTTCCGCATCCACACGGATCCCCATACTGGAAAGTTCCAGAGCGCAGTCCAAAACAGGATAGTATACGAGAATATCTCCGTTCAGCTTCCAGTCGTCATAGTCGGGAGCGCGGCCGTCATGGGGCTGTCCGTCGGAAAGGACTCCCCCGATCTGTTCAATGAACACTGTCCCGAATTCTTTTGCGAAGAGGTACTCCCTCTCCTTCGGTGTCTTTCCGGGATATCTCTGGACCAGTTCCTCGGAAGTCATGAAGGTAACATTTTTCGTCAACGCCATTTTCAGGACAGGATACTTGGCCTTGATCACCTCATGAGTGTAGCAGATTGCCTCCACGATCTTCCGTACCGTATCCTCCAGATATTCCCGGTTTCTGTCCTCCGGTGAAATGACCTTTTCCCAGTCCCACTGATCCACATAGATGGAGTGAAGATTGTCCAGTTCCTCGTCTCTCCGGATGGCGTTCATGTCCGTATAGAGTCCCCGGCCTGTATAGAACCCGTATCTCCCCAATGCAAACCTTTTCCATTTTGCCAGGGAATGAACAACTTCCGCTTCTGTCACGGCCGACGGGATATCAAATCTCACAGGGCGCTCCACTCCGCTGAGATTGTCATTCAACCCCTCCGCGGGACTGACAAACAGCGGAGCCGAAACACGTTTCAGCTGCAAAACGCCTGCCAGTGCCGTCTGAAATGTTTCTTTGATCAACGCGATCGCATTCTGCGTGTCGTAAAGACCGAGTTTGGATACATATCCGTCCGGTATCTTTGTCTGATGCACAAGCAGACCCTCCTTTTCAAAATTTGTTTTTGATTATACACCCCGGAAAGCTCCTTTTCAATCCATGTTTCTTGTATGCTGCCGTCTTTTCCCTGTATAATATAGATATCAAAATGTCGGAGGTTCTATCGATGAAAAAGGTCAATCTTACTCCTCATATCGAGTGCAGTCCCGAGGATTTTGCCAAAACAGTATTAATGCCCGGAGATCCGCTCCGTTCCAAAATGATCGCCGAGACCTATCTGGAAGACGCGAAGCTGGTCAACAACATTCGCGGCGTCCAGGGATATACCGGTTATTACAAGGGTAAACGCGTTTCCGTTATGGCCAGCGGCATGGGAATGCCCGCCATCGGCATCTATTCCTTTGAGCTTTACAACATTTTCGGCGTCAGCAGTATTATCCGCGTCGGCTCAGCCGGCGGCATACATCCGGATCTGGATCTCTATGATCTGGTTATCGGTCAGGGTGCCTGCTACAACTCAAACTATCCCAACACATTCGATGTGGACGGCACTTTCACTCCCATCGCGGATTTCGATCTTGTGCGCAAAGCGGCGGAACAGTGCGAGCAGAACAATTTCCGTTATAAAGTCGGAAATCTTCTTTCCTCCGATCTGTTCTACGGGGAAGCCGGCATTCAGGGAACACTGAAATGGAAAAAACTAGGGATCCTGGCGGTGGAAATGGAGTCCGCGGCACTGTATACGAACGCGGCAAGGGCAGGAAGAAAAGCCCTTTGCATCTGCACCATTTCCGATCTGGTCGAAAGTTCCAAACTCACCACCCCCGAGGAGCGCCAGAACTCTTTCCACAACATGATCAAGGTCGCTCTGGAAATTGCCGAATAAAAGCAAAAAACAAAGACAAGCCTGAAATTCAGTCAACAAACAACGAGCCCGCCGCTTTTAATGCGACGGGCACGCTTGTTTCTGTATTAATTTAATCGTCAGGAAATGAGATCCCCCTGATGCGCCACCAGTGTCGCGTCATAGACACCGGGAACACGCAGGAACTTGTCAACAAAATCCGTTTCGGACTCGTGGACACGAAGTTCAATTGTCAGTTCCATGCTGTCATGCTGGACGGTCTTGCTTTTCACGTGAGCCTTGGGAAGCTGTTTGACCAGAGACTTGATCTGCTGGGACGCGCGCTCGTCATAGTGCAGGATAAGCAGATAGGGCTGTGTTCCGGAGCTTCTTGCGCTTCCGATGATCAGCATGATCACGCCGATCACAAGAGCGCCGATCAGTCCGACGTCCACAAATCCGGCTCCAAGCGCCAGTCCTTCACCGACCGCCCAGAACATGAACACCGTATCGATCGGGTCCTTGATCGCGGTACGGAAACGGACGATGGAAAGAGCACCGACCATGCCGAGAGACAGTGTCAGGTTGGACGAGATAAGCATCAATACCAGAGATGAAACCATCGTCAAAAGGATCAGGCTGACATTGAAGGACCGTGAGTACACGACACCCATGAATGTCTTCTTGTAAATCAGGAACAGAAATCCTCCAACGCCCAGCGCAATTACCAGCGTCAGCACGACGCGGATCGGATTCAGCGTTCCAGAAAACAAATCGCTGATACTAAAAGTTGAGAACATTCCAGTTTTCCTCCTTTAACTTTAAACGCAATAAAAGCAATATTTAAAACTCATACCGCCGGGACGCAACATATTTGCTCGCGGCAACATGCTGACTCGCTGCCATCTGGACTAGCGAACGGATATAGGTCGGCAGATACCGGTTGAATTTGACCTCCAGGATCATGCTGTTGATCATATCTGTGGCCGGATAGGTCGGAACGTACGGGTTAAAGATATCGGTCCGTCGCATGGCCGTACGGATATTCTTGTCAAACGTGATCCGGACATCTTCTACGGGGTACACGTAGGGCTCCCGCGTGTAGTCCACGATGACTTTCGGCTCCAGATGCTTTGTGCGGAGGATCCCGTACATCTGTCCGGCAAACGGTTCCGGTCGGTGCAGAAGAAATCCGTAATCGTCCGCCAGCAGCGCATCACATTCCTTCCGGGACAGTGGCAGGGAACTCTTCTGAATATAAGCCCCATCCTTATGTTTCCTCTCCAGTTTTATGCTGGAATCGGAATAATTGTATATACGGATGCGGTATTTGTCACGGATCTGGATCCCGCCCGCCTTCTCTTCAACACAGGAATCAAAGGGGTCATCATAATAAAGGCTCCGGATCAGATACTCTCCGCCGTTCTTCGCCGCATACCGGTCCGGCGGCAGTGCGCTCTTCAGTCTGCGGGAAAGGATCTGATACTCGCCTTCCGATATGACATATTTCAATTCGTGTCTGTACGGCTTGTCAACCGTCTGTCTTATAGCATCCATAACTTACTTGGAACTGACCTTTCCAAACAGCTGTGTCATCTCCGAGTCGCTCAGGTTGAAATAACTCTGGCAGTACTTCAGGAAAAACTCCGGAACATTCTTTGCCGAATCCTTCAGGTTCTCTATGCTCCTCTCCCATGTTTTCATGGAGAAGTAGTCTTTCCAGCGTTCCGTCTCGTACGTCATCTCGGACTTCATTTCGCTTTCCAGCTCATTGATCCGGGCAAGCATCTTCTCGGAAGTGAACACCTCATTATACATCAAAGCGCATTTTTGTAAAAACAGTGCGCGGAAATTGCTGTTCTTCAGAAGTCCTCTGGACAGCACCGTGGAAAATCCTTTTGCGACGCCGTGCCCTTTCTCATGAAAATACTTCTTGAAGAAATCTCTTCGGTAACCTGTGGTGGTATCTTCCCCGTTGCTGTCGTTCCGGTTCAGAGCCCAGTCAAAATCGTACGGGATCCAGCGCCATTTGTTGTCGCTCTGTTTGCTGCGCCAGAATTTGATGTTTCCTGTGTCCGTGTTGCCGACAAAGATCTCCATGGCACAGTATTCCGCAAAACTTTCCACATCAATGACCGACTGTACGTAGGAATAGTTCTCCGGTGAGGAAAGATCGTGGTCTTTGACCCAGGAGATAAATTCCTTGTACTCGAGATAGGAGTTTTCTCCGGCGATCTGGGAAGCCTCCGAGTCTCCGTTTCCGACCAGGATCTCAATGGTATCCGGATTGGAAATGTTATACCGCTGCGCCAGAAAGTGTTTGTTCACTTTCTCACGCATATTGTAGATTCCCCAGTATTTACCGTTGATGTACAGGATCGTTCTCCTATAGGCCTGGGTCGGGAGAATGCTTCCGCCCTCCTCCAGAAGCCCCTGGATCAGTACATCCCGGATCTTCGACATGAAACAGTCCATGGCGGAGGGTCTCAGTACGAAGGACTTGTACTCCGTATAACTTCTTGTCGGAAAGAGACTGTCCTGAATGGAAGTTGCGCCGAATCCGGAGCGGGCAACCACGGTAAAGCCTTTCTGAGCTTTGAATCTGGAAAACGCACCGAAGATGCGGATCATCAGATCCTCTCCGTATTCGAATTTCCCGTTCTGGTCGATGATCTCCAGATGTACCGGCCTTTCCCAATCCCGTCCCTGCGGGTCCGGGTGGGTCTGATGCTGTGCGTTGAAATTCGCATACTTCCACTGCACGTTCGCGGTATCATCCTTCAGGGTGATTGCCGTAGCGCTTTCCCCTGTTTTTTCCGCAAAATCCTGTCCTGCCACGTAGATCCCGTTCACAGTGCCGAACATGTTGTCTGGATCGGTGGTAATACTGATAATCGTGAACGGCGTGTCGTGGCTTTCCATCGTGTTTGCGCCATTCCGGATGAAATAGCTCGCCGTGGCGACATCGCTCGGTTCCATTCCGTCCCGGAAAGAACGAGCACGGATGAATGTGTTCCCCGACACGATGATCGGTCCGGTATATTTTGTGCTACTTTCCGTAGGCGTTGTGCAGTCCGTCGTATAAGTGACCGTGCAGCCTACCGGCACAGCGATCTCAACAGTCTTTGATTCCTGATAGACACCGGATTCAACACTGAACGACGGCATCGATGCATAGCCCGTGGATCCGGTCCCGTTGGCCGCGCCCGGGGTAGGCACGGAATAGAACATCAGCTGGCTTCCGGTCCTTCCATAGGAAACATCCGCATGAGCTCGCCCGAAAACCAGCTTGTCCAGAATCTTTCCGTCCGGAGAAAATAAAAAAACTTTGTCCCCTTCAGCAGAAAGAGAAAAGTTCGTTTCTAGATTTTTTTTTTGCGTGTCGGTCACGTTCTTTCCCGTGGCCAACACAACATAGTACTCGCCGGGTTGAAGAACAAGATCGGGGAATACCCATTTCCCCGGATTGTTGGCATTGTTGGAAAGCGCATAGCCCGCCAGATTGATCGCCTCTCCGGACTGGTTATAAATCTCGATCCAGTCCGGGTAACTCAGATCCGCCTGCCGCAGTGTGCTGCAGTTCGCACTGATCAGTTCCGAAATGATCAGATTTCCTGTCCCGTAAGTGCTCGTACTCATAAAAGCGGCGATGCCGGCTTCCGTATTGGGATAGCCCGGCGTCGGCTGTGCGGTCGTCTGCCAGTTCCCTGTTCCGTCCGGCGAACGCATTACGGAAATATCCGTTTCCATTCTGGAATACTCGATGGAATCGAGGATCTTGCCCTGCGGCGTTGAGAAGACGACCTCCTCTTTGTATGCCCGGAGACCGAAGGGTACTTCGATCGTTACGGGGTCCGTTCCCTCTTTGCCTGTGCAGTAGATCAAAAGCGTTCCCTGGGCAGGGATCGTCGTTCCCTGCGGGAAAACGTACTTCAGCGGCTGGGAGGATGTGTCCGAAATCCCGTAACCGGAAAGATCCACAGGTTCGTTGTTGGTGTTGTACAGTTCGATCCAGTCGCAATAGGTCCCGTCCGGACCGACGATCGTGGATGCGTTGGAAGCCATGAACTCGTTGATGTAGACGCCGATGCTCTCGTCCGCTTTCGCGGAGAGTTCGGAAAGAAACTGCTGTCTGCCGGATTCATCATTGGCATATTTGGGACTTGGCGCCATTTCATGGAACTGTCCGTCCTCGCCTTTGGCGTACGTCATTCCGGACGCCACGGGTTTCAGCTGGACTTGCTCAATGATCGTTCCGGATTCCGTGGACAGGGTCACCACATCGTTGGAAGAGAGTTTGAACCCCGCATGGAACGGCCCTTTGGACGGGTCTCCGGAACAGTAAATGATCAGATAACCGTTCGGTTCGATCTTTGTACCGGACGGAATCGTCCATTTAACGGTTCCCAGGACATCGTCGGACAGACCGAACCCGCCGACATCAATCGAATCACCGGTCGTGTTGTGCAGCTCGATCCAATCCGGAAATCCTCCGGTCTCATCCGGCACCGTCCCGGAATTGTTCATCATCACTTCGCTGATCTCCACACCGTGGGATACCTGCTCCGTTCCGGTTTTTCCAGATTTCGTCAGATACAAAATCACCGCGACGATACAAATGATCCCCAGTGCAATGATGAGGATTCCGTTGGAACCTGATCTCTTTGTGTAAGCCGGTTTCTTTGGCGCGCCGCTGTTTCGAAACGGGTTTTCCGCGCCATCCTGTCCGGAACGGACAGGCGCTCTATTCTGAACATTTTGTACCGTCCGGGTTCTGCCCGCCGTTCCGGGTCTCTGCTGGGGGGCTCTCCTTCCGGCATTCTGATTCTCGTTCAATCTCTGTTGATCCTTTCATTTCCGCAATCACGGATGTGCATTCTGCAACGCTGTAAAGTTTACCACAAACCGCTTTGAGGAAACACTTTTCTGCCAGAATATTCACAAAATATCCAAATCAATTGACACTTTTGCACTATATCATGCGTTTTGCGAGGCGGACCAGCTGTTTTTCCGTGTTGTCCTCCGGTCTCGTTCCGCAATGCTGTCTGAGTTCCTGAAGGATCCTTCCGATCTCCCGACCGTCCGTCACGCCGAGTTCCCGCTGCAGTATCTCTCCGTCAACGTGAAGCATTCCGATGGTAAACGGCGTTCCGTCCCGCAGCATCACGGAAAGCATCTCTCTCCATCTTTCCGCAACATATTCCGCATTTTTCCCGCTGCCCCGGATATCCGCCTCCCGAACCAGAATCAGCTCTTCGGTACGTTCGATCCCCCACTCCATGAATTTTTTCCTAAGCGTCTTGTCCTTTGCGCCGTTCTGGATATCGTACATATGCTGCGCTGTCAGGAACGCCGCTTCTTCTTCCGTTTTTTTCGGACACCGCAGCCTCTGAAGGATCTCGTGCACCATTCTTTCTCCATACTTCATGTGCATATAATAGTTTCCGTTTTCCCGGAAACATCTCGCTTTCCCTACATCGTGAAGCAGGCCGGCAAGCCGCAGCGTCAGTTCGGGCGGTGTACAGGCACAGGAGTGGTACAGATGTTCCAGGACCGTGTAGGCGTGATAATCAGACCGCTGTTCCAGACCTTTGCCCTCTTCTATCTCCGGGATCAGATACGGCCACACACCAATGGCATCCAGTTGATGAAGCGCCTCCAAAACCTTTCCGCTCTCCTTCATCGGTTCGCAGAGACCCGGTTTCATCGGTTCCCTGACGTCACATAGAAGGATCTTCGTAAATTCATCCCACTTTCTCTCGGGAACGATATCCTTGAGCAGCGGCGCGTACTGTTTTGCGTCCGCAAATGTCTTTTCTTCGATCTGAAATCCCAAGCGGCCGGAAAAACGGACCAGCCTCAAAATCCGCAAAGCATCCGAATGGAGCGTATCCTCCGCGCAGACCCGGAGCAAACGTTTCTCCAGGTCCTTTTGTCCGTTCAGCGGATCTTCCAGACGGTCCGTCAGAATATCCTGATAGATCGCATTGACGGTAAAATCACGCCTGGAAGCATCCTCTTCCATGCTGACGCCGAAGCGAACCTCCACCGGCCGGTGCTCTCCGCCTTCCGCGTATACATCGACCCGAAACGGTGTATACTCATATACCTGCTGACCGTGCTCGATCCGCAACGTGCCCAGACGCGTACTCATGGCAATACATGGAATTCCCAGATCTGAGCAGATCTTCATGACAGATTCCTGGGAAAGCGTTCCCGTCAGATCCACATCCTCGTTCTCTCTGCCCAGGAGCCGGTCGCGCACCGCTCCGCCCACCGCGTATATCCGTCCGCCTTCCTGTTCTGCTTCCAGCGCCAGTCTTCTGATTGCCTCAGGGACCATTCTTTGTCCTCCTTCTATAGGAATAGCGGGGAAATCCCCGCTATTTCACACCGTTTTGATCATTCTTCGGGCGTTGTGCTTTCTCCGCTCTCCTGTTCCTCTTCCCCGGGTTCCTCCTCGCTGTGCGGAACCGCGGCAACAGAAACGACCTTGCAGTCCTCGTTCACCCGGATCAGCTGCACGCCCTGCGTCGTACGACCGGCCACATGGATCTGATCCACCGGCATGCGGATGATGAATCCGTCATCCCGGATCAGCATCAGGTCCTCATCATCGGTGACCATCATCAGACAGGTCAGGTCGCCCGTCTTCTCCGTGATGGCCATGACATTCATTCCTTTTCCGCCACGCTTGTGGATGGTATAGGCTTCCGGCTCCGTACGTTTTCCCTTTCCTCTTTCCGTAACCGTCAGAACGGTCTTTTCCTCATCGATCTTGACCATATCCACGAGCTGGTCATCCACCGCGAGTCGGATGCCCTTGACACCGGTGGAACCCCTTCCCATAGGCCGGACATCGGTTTCAGCAAACCGAACCGCCTTTCCCTTCTTGGAAGCGATCAGGAACTCGTCTTTTCCGTTGGAAAGCTCAACCGCGATAAGTTCGTCTCCCACACGGAGATTTACGGCGATCAGGCCGTTCTTCCGGATGTTCCGGAAAGCTTCCATGGGAGTTTTCTTGATAACACCTCTTCTGGTCGCCATGAGCAGAAAATTGTTTTCATCAATTTTTTTCGGCAGCGGGATCATGGCCGTGACCTTTTCACCACCCTGCAACTGCAGGAGGTTGACGATCGGCGTTCCCTTGGAAGTTCTGTTCGCTTCCGGAATCGTGTAGCACTTGATCTGGTACACTCTGCCCAGATTCGTGAAGAACAGGACCTGGGCATGAGTGCTGGAAAGAAGGATCTTTTCCACAAAGTCCTCTTCTCTGGTCCCCTGTCCCTTGATACCGCGTCCGCCGCGTCTCTGTGTCCGGTATGTATCCGGCGTCAGCCGTTTCACATATCCGAAGTGGGTCATGGTGATGATCATATCCTCTTCCTGGATGATGTCATCCAGATCGATATCGTCCAGATTCTGGGCGATCTCGGTACGCCGCTTATCCGCGTGACGTTCTTTGACCTCCAGCGCCTCCTGCCGGATCACGCCCATCAGAAGAGCCTCTTCCCTGAGAATGCTCTCCAGGTACGCGATCTTTTCCTGCAGCTGTTTGTGCTCTTCCAGGATCTTATCCCGTTCCAGCCCTGTCAGACGCTGCAGACGCATATCCAGAATCGCCTGTGTCTGCCGCTCGGTCAGACCGAAGCGCTCCATCAATCTGGCTTTTGCTTCGTTGGCATCCGCCGATTTCTTGATAATGGCAACGACTTCATCAATATTGTCTAGGGCGATAATCAGTCCTTCCAATATGTGCTGGCGTTCTTTTGCCTTTTCCAAGTCATATTCGGTCCTTCTGCGGATAACTTCCTTCTGATGCTCCAGATAGTGGTAGAGCATATCCCGCAGTGTCAGGACAGTCGGCTTGCCGTCCACAAGAGCAAGGTTGATCACGCCGAATGTGTTCTGCAGATCCGTCTGCTTGTACAGCTTGTTCAAAACAACGTTCGCGTTGATATCTTTTTTCAGTTCAATGACGATCCGGTTGCCGTTTCTGTCTGTTTCGTCGCGAAGATCAGAGATCCCCTCAACTTTCTTCTCTTTAACGAGCTGCGCAATCCTCTCTACCAACCGGGCTTTGTTCACCTGATACGGGATCTCCGTTACGATGATCCTGCTTCTGTCCGGTTTGTACTGCTCGATCTCCGCCTTTGCGCGTACCACGATCCGTCCGCGTCCGGTCCTGTAAGCGTCCAGGATGCCCGTCCGTCCCTGAATGATCCCGCCGGTCGGGAAATCCGGACCGGGAATGTACTGCATCAGTTCTTCGGTCGTGATGTCCGGGTTGTCGATCATTGCAACCAGTCCGTCAATGGCCTCACCGAGATTGTGCGGCGGGATATTCGTTGCCATACCGACTGCGATACCGTTCGACCCGTTGACCAGCAGATTCGGGAACCTGCTCGGAAGCACCGTGGGCTGCATCAGCGTCTCGTCAAAGTTCGGCATGAAATCCACAGTGTTCTTGTCGATATCGGCCATCATTTCCGTGGCGATCTTGGAAAGTTTCGCCTCCGTGTAACGCATGGCGGCAGCGCCGTCGCCGTCCACGGAACCGAAGTTTCCGTGACCTTCCACCAGGGGATACCGCGTGTTGAAAGGCTGTGCCAGACGCACCATCGCCTCATAAACGGAGGAATCTCCGTGCGGATGATATTTACCGAGACAGTCACCAACGATACGGGCGCTCTTTCTGTAGGGCTTGTCGGGCTGAAGTCCCAGTTCATCCATGGAATACAGGATCCTGCGGTGGACAGGTTTCAGACCGTCTCTGACGTCCGGCAGCGCCCGGTTCACGATAACAGACATGGCGTATGCAATGAAGCTTGTCTGCATCTCCGTCTCGAGGTTGTCTTTTACAATGTGTTCGTTCTTTCTTTCTTCGTTATTCTCGCTCATGCTTCTCTCTCTTTCCTGTCATCCGCGTCCTCAGACATCAAGATCCACGACCAGCTTGGAATTCTGCTCAATAAACTCTCTTCGGGGCTCCACCTGGTCACCCATCAGAAGTGTGAAAAGTTCGTCCGCGAGGATCGCGTCCCCGACTTCCACCCGCTTCATCATCCGCTTCTCAGGATCCATCGTCGTGTCCCAAAGCTGCTCAGGATTCATTTCGCCAAGACCTTTATACCGCTGGATCGTCGGTTTCGGATCTCTTCCGATCTCATCCAATGTTGCATTCAGTTCCTCATCGGAATAAACGTATTTCTCAAAGTTCTTCCGCTTGATCAGATAGAGCGGCGGCTGTGCAATGTAGACATATCCTTTTTCGATCAGCGGACGCATATAACGGTAGAAGAACGTCAGCATCAGAATCCGGATATGGCTTCCGTCCACATCCGCATCCGTCATGCAGACGATCTTGTGGTAACGGAGCTTGCTCTCGTCAAAATCGTCATTGATACCGCATCCGAAGGCCGTGATCATGGAACGGATCTCCTCGTTCTCCAGCGCACGGTCGATCCTGGTCTTTTCCACGTTCAGGATCTTTCCGCGGAGCGGAAGGATCGCCTGCGTAAAGCGGTTCCTTCCCATCTTCGCGCTTCCGCCAGCGCTGTCTCCCTCCACGATGAATATCTCGCAGATCGACGGGTCTTTCTCCTGACAATCCGCCAGCTTGCCGGGCAAAGACGTGGAATCGAGCGCCGTTTTCCTCCGGGCTGTTTCCCTCGCCTTTCTGGCAGCGTCTCTCGCACGGCACGCATTGATGCATTTCTCCACGCTCTGCTTTGCCTCGCCGGGGTTCTCCTCCTAAAAGGCTGTCAGACCCTTGGAAAGCGCCTTGCCCACAAAGG
>R22__coassemble_446_pt1 | contig 27292 bp, 25 predicted proteins | sample R22__metabat2_high_PE_038 | metagenome-assembled genome bin R22
ATTATCAGGGCTTTTTTGCTGCTTTTGGGTTTACCGGTTTCCATTTGATTGACTGCTACTTACGAATAAAATGCCCGCGGATGTATTTCCACGGGCATTTTTTTATGCAACAAAAAAAGACCCTTTCCGCCGACCCGCAGAAATACCGGGGTAATAAACTGACGGGCATTCCGACTCGTGGGCTGTTCGCACCAGTTACGGCAACGGGGGTTGCTCCGGATTCACACCGGGATTTCCCCGACAGTTCATTCTGTTGTCAGTGTAATGCGCTGAAAAAAGACTGTCAACTAAATATCGTGTATTATGCGCTCAACCCCGTCAGGAAATGCCGGGCAGGGATGACTTTGAGGGAAGATTTTTCAGATAGTAGATCAGGAGCAGAACACTGCAGAGAATCCAGCCGGCGGGATAGCTGAACATTACAATTCCGTACGTATTTCCGAAGATCCGGGTCAGTGTGAACAGATACAACTGCCGGAATGCGACAAACGACAGGAGCATGATGACCATGGGGGCGGTGGTATTGCCGCTGCCCCTGAGAGATCCGGTCAGGATCTGGTTGATACAGCAGCAGATTGTGAACGGGGTGATGGCCCGAAGTATCATGGTCCCAAAACGGACGACTGTCTGCTTTGGATTGAAGAACGCGATCAGTGTCGGGGAGAACAGGAGGATGAAAACGGTCAGGACTGCGGTTGCGGCAAGAGAGATCCACAGAGCACGGAGAGTTCCTGTCCTGGCGCGTTTCCAGTCGCCTTTTCCGAGATTCTGTCCGACAAAAGTCGTGGTAGCGAGGGCAACGGATTGCATGGGAAGGAATAAAAGCTGGTCGATCTTCAGGTAGGCACCCCACCCGGACATGAAATCCGCGCCGAATTGATTGATATAACCCTGTACGAAAATATTGGAAAAGGCGGTGATTCCCATCTGGAATGCGGAAGGCACGCCCACATGCAGAATCTGCCGCAGGATCTCGCGGTCGATTTTCAGGTCCTTCAGCGACAAATGGATGCAGGAATCCGTGCGGATCAGGACCAGAATGACCAGGATCGCAGAGACGATCTCTGAAAGGATGGTGGCGTATGCGACGCCGTCCACACCCATCTTGAAGACAAGAACGAAAACAAGATCAAGCACAATATTTGAGATGCTGCACACGAGCAGAAACAGGAACGGCCGCGTGGAGTCACCCACCGCACGGAGGATGGCGGAGCCCATATTGTACATGAGAAGCGCGCTGATTCCCGAGAAATATATGGTCAGGTACAGACGGGATTCCGGAAAGACATTGTCCGGCGTACGCATCAGTTTCAGGAGAAAGGGGGTCAGAAGGATTCCAATCAGGGTAAAGACTACACCGAGGATCAGCGTGACCGTGACGGAGGTGTGCACGGCGGATTTGACACGGTCATACTTTTTGGCGCCGAAGTACTGGGAAATGACTACGCTGGCTCCCATAGTGAAGCCCATGAAGACGCCGATCAGCATGTTTATAATGGGGGTAACGCTGCCGACAGCGGAGAATGCTTCGTTGCTTACATAGTTTCCGACGACCCAGGAATCCACGATATTGTACAGTTGCTGGAAAAGATTCCCGATCAGCAACGGAACAGAGAACAGGATCAGGTGACGGGCGATTCCGCCTTCCGTCATATCAACATTTTTCTGGCTTTTAAAAAAACTCTTCAACGGTTGCCCCTCGATCCCAAAATGCACTCATGTATTCTGACACAGCAGATGTGTTTTTGCAATTTATATCCTGTAGTTTGTGGACAAAAATGTGCGCAGGGTTGTAAACTGAAACTACAGAAAACTACAGAAAGAGGGATTTGACGGATGCAGGAAGTATACGAGTTTTTAAAGAAAGTCGGAACCTACTATCTGGGAACAGATGATGGAGGACAGCCCCGTGTGCGTCCTTTCGGTACCGTTGATCTGTTTGATGGCGGATTATATATCCAGACGGGAAAACGCAAGGCTGTTTCCATGCAGATGCATGCGAATCCGAAAATTGAGATCTGCGCCTTTGACGGAAACAAATGGATCCGTGTGGTCGCAACTGCCGTGGAAGATGACCGCCGGGAAGCCAGAGCGCATATGCTGGATGCGTACCCGGAATTGAAGAGCATGTACGATCCGGATGACGGCAATACGGAAGTGTTCCGCCTGACGGAAGCGGAAGCTACGATTTCTTCTTTCGGGGGAGAACCGAAGGTAATCCGTTTTTGAACTGTTACAGCGTAATAAACAAAGGAGGAACGCATCATGGAAGCAAATAACGGCAAGAAATTTCGTTGGACAATGATCGTCGTGGCAGCTATCTGCATCCTGCTGGGGGTGTATCTGATCTGCATGCCTGAGGAAGCGGGACAGAACTTTACGTTTGCGATCGGCATCGGTCTGCTCGCAGTGGGACTGTTTAATATTGTTTATTATTTCCTGAAAAAGATTTCCCTGGACGGGATGCAGTTTGAACTTGCATCGGGATTGGTCTTTGCACTGCTCGGAGTTGTGCTCCTGCTGAACAGGGAAAGGATCATGGAGTGGACCGTTGGGCTGATCGGATTTCTGATCATGGTGGGATCCTTTATCCTCCTGCAGATTGCAATGAACATCCGCAGGATCGGCGGCGCGTATTACAAGTACATGCTTTCATCCGCTCTGTTCATGTTTGTTGTAGGCGGACTATTCCTGTTTGCTCCTTTCCAGGCCGGGAAGGTCCTGAACATTTTCGCGGGAATCGCACTCGTGGTGAACGGGGCGATCACCCTTTGGATGAGCATCCAGTTGGCGATCGTGACAAAAAAAGCCATGAAGCAGGGAACGGTTCTGAACCGTCCGGAAGTTCCGATCGAGCCGTCAAAGCCGATACAGCCCGTGATGCCGGAGAAGCCGGCGGAAGCCGTGCCGGTGGAACCGCAGCCGGAGGAATCGGGAGAATAAAAGCCCTGACACGAAAACACAGGGTCAATTCAGAACGAATGGGGATCTCCTTTCCGAAGGAGGTCCTTTTGATTGCTCCGGTGTTGTGAGTGATCAGAAAAGAACGTACAGGCAGATCATGACTGTGGCCAGAATAAACATGATCAGTGCGAAGGAGAGATTTGCAGACAGATCGAGATGGGTCTTTCGCAGGGTCTTCTGGATCCGGGGAAAGAGCATGGCATATTTCCTGGAATGCTTGCGGGAATGTCCCCGGTGGGCAAGCATGGCATCCAGTCTTTGACCCGCACGGAAAGCATATCCGGGATCCGGAAGGTCCGCTGTGTCTTTATATACGGTACGGCGAAGGAGAAGGATCAGGGCATCCAGGGAATCGCTGAAAGCATGAGCTATGACATCCCCTGTTTTCCGCAGGGCCAGAGCGATCCTTTGGGTCAGAACATTCTCACCGAAGGCATACGCTGCGGCTTCTCCCGCTTTCCGGAGAGCTAGAGCTGCTTTTCCGGTCAGTCTGTTTTCACCGAACAACTCTGAAACAGAGCCAAGCAGAGCGGGGAGCCAGGAAAGAAGCAGAGGACGGTATAGGAGGTTTTCAAGATCCAGCCGTTCCGGCCACCGGTCTATATACTGGGACTGCTTTCCGGAACGGTCCCACCGGATCATCCGGATGCGGACGGCCAGAAAATACAGCAATGCGCCAAGACCTACGGATATCAGGCTCCCTTTCAGGTTTTCAGCGGAGAAATACTGTACTGATTCCGGAATACCGGCGGAGAAGAAGCCTGCGCAGAGATCCGCCACGGGATCAAAGAGCCGGCCGGCGAAAATACCGAGCACGGGAATCAGGACTGCGGGGAATGCAATGGCAGTTTTTCCCAAAAGCCCGACGCAGGATTTTTCGCTGTCATATCCTTTCTGCAGTTCCGCATCCGGATTCTTTTCCACAAAGACAGCCACAAAGAGCTTCGTCATATAAGCAACGGTGAAGCCTCCGGAAAGGAGAAAGAGCCATTCCGTTGCAGTCAGCCAAAGCGTTCCGCTTCCGGTCGAAGCGATGACTGCCGTATATTCCAGAATGCTTTCATGAAGCAGGGTCTTGCTGATATAACCGGAAAAAAGCGGGAATCCGCTGATCCCAAGCGCTCCAATCAGAAAAACGATCATGAGGAACGGCTTGTGCCTTCCGTAACCGCGAATCCGGTTCAGATCCAGCGCATGGGTATTCATATAAACAGCACCGGCACAGAGGAACAGAACCAACTTGAACAAAGTGTGGTTGATCATGTGCATCACGGTTCCCCGTGCGGCGAGAGCGCTGTCCGGACCCAGCAGAGTTACCATGGAGATTCCGACCAGGATAAACCCGATCTGGGAGACGGAGGAACAGGCAAGCGTCCGCTTCAGATTGACGGAGAACAGTGCCAGAAGGGCACCGAGAAGCATGGTAACGGTTCCAAGGATCAGGAGCGCGGTGCCCCAGGCCTTATCACCCGAAAACATTTGGCAGGAGATTGCGATCACACCGAAGATGCCGGATTTTGTCAGAACACCGGACAGCAGCGCCGAGGCGGGTGCCGGCGCCACGGGATGTGCTTTCGGAAGCCAGATATGCAGCGGAAACATACCGGCTTTTGCTCCAAACCCGAACAGAACACAGATGCCGGCAGCGTACAGTGCGGACCGGTTGGGGCAGTTTTGGGCAAGAACGGCGAGAACGGCGATATCTGTGGTTCCGAACATGGTTTGCAGAAGATAGATGCCCATCAGGGAGGTCAGCCCTCCAATGACGGCAACCGCCAGATAGGTGTTTGCCGCCCGGACGGCTTCCGGAGTCTCTTCCTGGATGACCCAGGTATAGGAGGTGAAGGACATGATCTCAAAGAAAACCAGAGCGGTGAACAGATCCGCCGAGAGGAAGACTCCCAAGGTCGCTCCCAGAGTCAGAAGATTGAAGAAGAAGTATCGCGGGCTGTTTTCAGCGTTCCGGAAGTACTCTGTTCCGAACAGGGCAGTCATTAGCCAGGCGAACGCGATCAGGACGCAGTAAACTTTCCGGAATCCGTCTGTGCAGAAAGACAGACCGGTTCCAAGGATGCCCGGGACCGAAATCCGGAAGCAGGATTCTGACGCGAGTATAACCGTGAGAACAAATTCCAGACCGGTCGTCAGAACCGCGATCAGGTTTCGCATACGGGGATTGAACCTGCCTGAAAAATAGCAGAGAAACGCAGCCGGCAGAGGCAACAGGATCAAAGCAGTCAGGATCATAACGTGCCGGTCACCTCCATTGCGATGCTTTCCGCAGCAGAAAGGATGTCCTGTGAAAAGATACCCAGGACAAGCGTCGCGACAGCAAGGAGAATCATGGGAACGAGCATGTACGGATCCGCTTCATGCGCCGAGGAGAGGATACTGTTTTGAAAACCTTTTTCCGGAAACCAGGCGCGCCGGACTGCGGAGAGCATATAGATCGCAGTCAGAAGGGCGGCAACGATCAGGAGACCCGCACCAACATAGGCAAAGGAAGAGCCTTCCTTTGCGGCGGCTGTAAGGATGTACCACTTTGACACAAACCCGTTAAAAGGCGGGATACCGGTCAGGGACAGAGCGGCGCAGGTGAAGCAGGCGAAGGTGACAGGCATTTTCTTTCCGAGGCCGTCCAGATCCTTCAGCAGGACTGCTCCGCTGTGCTCCAACGCGGAACCGGCGCAGAAGAATGCCAGAATTTTGATACAGGCATGGGCAGCCATATGCAGAAGCCCGGCAGTCAGGCCGGCAGGGGTCATCAGCGTCAGTGCAAAGAGAATGTAGGAAAGGTTCGCCACGGTGGAAAAGACTAGACGCCGTTTGAAATGGAGTTCCTTGACTGCCTTGGATGCCCCGAAAAAGATGGTGAAAGCCGCAAAAAGCATGGCCACATGCTGCGCCCAGGAACCGGACAGAAGAGCGGGACTGAAGCAGTAGTAGGTCAGACGCATGATCGCGAAAGCACCGGCCTTGACGACTGCGACCGCGTGTAAAAGTGCGGTGACCGGAGTCGGAGCTACGGAAGCTTTCGGCAGCCATGCGTAGAACGGGAAGACGGCTGCTTTGACGCCAAATCCGAAAAAGCCGAAAAGATAGAAAAGGAACGTAATATCCGGATTCCCCGGATGGGACAGCAGAGAACCGCCCGGGGTAAAAGAGATGCCGGCACCGTTGACAAGAAGGAACAGCATGGCGGCGAAACCAAAAGCAGCGCCTCCCAGCATATAAACGAGGTAGGTTTTTGCGGCGGAAACAGCTCCCTTCGTGAAAGGCTGCAAGACCAGACCGACAGTAGAGAGACTCAGCAGTTCATAGAACACATACATGGTGAAGAGGTTATCTGCCAGCGCGATTCCGGCGGTCATTCCGTAGGAAATGCAAAAGAACCCGAAAAACAGGGGCAGATGCTGTTTGCTCTTCATGTAGGAACAGGCATACACGGCGGTCATAGGCCAGAGTGCGGCGAGGATCCCCAGGAAGAACCTGCTGAGGCCATCCGCGCGGAAAGCGAGGGAGAGAGTGCCGGAAAAACGCCACAGGACGAAAGCCTGTGGCTCCTTCTCCAGAAGCACCAGCAGGATCGCAAGGGAAGTCAGGAAAACGGCCGGCAGAGTGATCCATTTCAGAACCCGGAATGAACGGAAAGACGCTGACAGGATCACCAGTCCCGCAACGGTTGGAAGAAGTATGCAAATTTGATACAGAAGCGCGCTCATAGAGCAATGATCCCGGCGATGGATCCCAGCCATTCTGTGACGGGCTCCGCGAGAATGCCCATCAGCAGGGACATGACGGCAAGGATCACGATTGGAATCCAGAGTTCGGGCGGGCCGTCCTTGCGGCCTTTTTCCACCTCAAAATCCCTGCCCGGGAAAAATCCGTTAATGGTGACCGGAAGCAGATATGCAGCGGTCAGCAGGGCGGAAACAAGGAGAATCACCGGAGCGAGCCAGTTCAGTACAGGCAGTTCTGAATGGAGCGCTCCCAACGCAAGATACCATTTGGATACGAACCCGGACGCAGGCGGGATACCGATGAGACTGAGTGACGCAATGGTAAAAGACCAGAGAGTTACGGGCATGGTCTTGCCGATCCCCCGCAGTTCAGATACTTTGGTTTTCCCCGTATTTACAATGATGGAGCCCGCTACAAGGAAGAGACAGATCTTTACGCAGGCGTGGAAAAGGACTTGCAGCAGACCGCCCTGCACACTTTCGCCGTTCATGAAGAACAGACCTAAAAGCACATAGGAAATCTGACTGACGGAGGAATAGGCCAGACGCTTTTTGAGTACGTCCTGACGGTATGCCATCATGGAGCCCATGAAAATGGTCAGTAGTGCCAGAGAGATCAGGATGGTCTGAACCCAGGTGCCGCACAGAAAGTCACATCCCACCGTATAGTACAGCACACGGAGAATGGCAAGTACGCCCGCTTTGGTGATGACTCCGGACAGGACTGCGGAAGCCGGGGCGGGAGCCTCGGGATGAGCTGTCGGAAGCCAGCCGTGAAGGGGGTACATGCCGGCTTTCGTACCAAAGCCGATAATTCCCAGCAAAATAATGACATACAGAAGCGACTCGTGACCGGATACCAAGGTATGATCCATAGACCCTCCCGGTACGAAATCCAGCGTGGTGCAGTAACCGGAAAGAACGAAGATGCACAACAGTCCAAGCAACGCGCCGGCTACGGAATAGAACAGATATTTCAGACCCGCGTGGATCGCTTCCTGCGTGCGGTCATGCAGGACCAGCGGGATGGACAGCAGGGTCGCGAACTCAAAAAACATGTACATTGTGACCAGATTCGCGGCGTTGTCCATGGCTACCAGCGCAAACTCGGAAAGAAGGAAGAACGCGTAAAACCGGTGCCGGTTCTCACTGTGGTCCATGTACTTTGTTGCGAAAAGACCTCCGAGGAGGAATCCGGCAGTCACGATGAGCAGAAACAGGTAGCCGATCCCGTCCAGCCGGAACGCGACGGTCAGGGTATCGGTCATGGAGAAGAGCGTAAACCCGCTGTTGACCGGCAGAAACCAAAGAAAAGCATACAAGAGCATTTCCAGAGAAAGGGCGGCCGCGAACAGAATGTTCTGAACAGAACGGCTTGCCTTTTTCAGACAGGCTTCCACAATGCCGGCGCCGGCGGGGATAAGCAGCATCAAAGTCAATAATAGCGGATACATTTGAGTTCCTCCTACAGAAGAGACAATCCGGCTTGGACGATTTTGTTGACCAGACCGGGATTCAAACCGATGGACAGGTTCACCGCGCACAGGCAGACGGCGGCGACGGCAAAACTGACGTTCCGGACACGGGGCGGTTTTGTTTCAGAATTATTCCTGAGGCAGATATAAAGGACAGCACGGGAAAAGTATACGGCGTTCAGAACGGTGCTGACAGCCAGGGCGCTTAACACGGCAATCATCCGGGCGGAATCAGCATTGAGACCGGCGACTGCATGATAATACTTGCAGACGAATCCAACGGTGGACGGGATTCCGACCATGCTGAGCGCCCCCACGGTGAAGGTGAAAGCTGCCAACGGATTCCGGTATCCGGATCCTTTCAGGGCATCCAGAGAACCGTTTTCAGACGCATCTTTCAGCTGTGCTCCGGAAAGGAACAGAAGCGGCTTGGTCAGGGCATGGGCAAGCATATGGAACAGGGCTGCCGTAACACCAAGCGCGGGGGACAGTCCGATGCCCATATACACATATCCGATCTGAGCGGCAGAGGAATAAGCCAGCATCCGGAAAAGGTTTTTGGAGCGTATCGCTTCCACGGAACCGATAACGATTCCGCAGATGCCGAGGACAAAAAACACATTATGCAGTCCGGTCCCGTAAAACAGATCCGTTCCCAGGACCCGGAAGATGATCTTCAGCAGGAGAAAGATATATCCCTTGCTGACAAGGCCTGAAAGAATTCCGGAGGAGGACGGGGTGGCGGCACCGTAAGTGTCCGGCATCCAGAAATGGAAAGGAAACAGGCCGCTCTTTACCGCAAGGCCGACAAGCATCAGCACAGCGGAAGCCATCAGCGGCAGCCGGTATGCACCGCTTTCCGCAAGCCCGCGGACAGCCGTCAGAAGGTCCGGCATCAAAAGGTGACCCGTGACCCCGTAAAGCAGGATGACACCCAGCAGAAACAGGCCGGATCCGATCAGACTGAAGATCATGTACCGAATGGAAGCAAGGGTGGTCCTTCCAATTTGCCGGATCATCAGCAGACCGCAGGAAGACAGGGTACAGATTTCAATAAAAACATATCCTGTGAACAGGTCGTTCGTGTAGCAGAGAGACAAAAGGGATACCAGAATCAGATCCGCAAGGACATAGTAAAGATTTCCTTTGCTGTCCTCAATATCTTCCTCCAGCTGTTTTTTTCCTCCCAGTATGGAACACAGTTCCACCATCGAGAACACGCAGACCAGAAACGGCTCCAGAATACCGAAGCGGAGTTCATTGCCCCATGGATGCGGATAATGACCCATCATAAATGTAAAGTCTTCTCCGTTTTGGAAGCAGAAAAGTGCGAGAATGCCGGAAAAGACGCTGACGGCACCGCACAGGCACAGGGTCAGGATCCTTGCTGCCTTTCTGGGCAGCAGGGAGGAGACCACGCTGGAGATCAGTGCCAGTATGATGGAAAAAAGGGGGATGTTGCGGCAGAATCCGGATGTCATAGGTCGTTTTTATGCTCCTCGCGTGCAATGGCGTAGATTTCGTCCAGGTTCAGACTGTGGTAGCGTTCATACAGGCGGACTGTCAGGGCAAGCATGAAGGCGGTTACGGAAACGGAAACGACGATCCCCGTCAGAACAAGACCGGCCGGGAGCGGATTGACATATTGCTCCGGATCGGTGATTCCGTTCTGGATAATGGGAGCCAGCCGTCCCCGGATGTATCCCATGGAAGTCAGAAGAAGATAGGTGGCTGTATCCATGATGTTGAGCCCGATGATTTTCTTAAGCAGGTTCCGGTGCAGGAGAAGCGTGCAGAACCCGATGGCGAACAGGACCACGGAAGCGACCTGTATGCGGTTTGTCCAAAGTGTTTCAGTCATCAGATCCGCCCCCTTTTGAACAAAGAATATAAGCCGTACATCGTGCATGCGACAACGATTCCCACTGCCGCATTCAGCGGCAGGATCAGGCCCGCGGAAAGTATTTTTCCGGGGATGCCCGGAGTGATTCCGCTTTCCAGCCCGTTGGCACCGCAGAAGAAGGAATAGCCTTTGCTGATGCTGTAGAAGCAGAGAGCGCAAAGAACGATCAAACGGAAAGTCTTCAGATTCAGGAATTTCTCGATCCGGTCAAACCCGAAGGCGATGGCGTAGAGAATCAGGGCGGCTCCGATGACCGCACCCCCGGAAAATCCGCCGCCTGGTCCCAGATGACCGTTGCAGATAACATAGATACCAAACAGAATGACGCAAGGAACGACAACAGCAGCGGTTATGGTGAGCACGCGGTCACTTTTCAAAAGATCTCCGCTGTCGGAGCCGGAGTCCTGCGTTCCGAATCCCATGAGCAGCACAAGAACGGTGGTCAAAGCCGTATAAAGGACATGGGACTCGCCCAGCGTATCATAAGCGCGGTAGTCCAGGATGACGCCCGCCACTGTATTGACCGCACCTGTTTCTTCCATGCCTTTGGAAACATACCGTTCAACCACTTCATTCTGTGTCGGGGAGTCCGCACTCCCGAAAACGGGCAGTTCCAGAACAACCGCCACCAGAATGAGACAGAAGAACAGACCGAGATAGAAGGACATGGAACGGTATACGCGGTAGAACATGCGCTTTTCGAGCTTTTCAAGACGCGGAATCTCAAGGACCGGTTCCCGCGAAGACTCCCGCGGAGTCTCGGAGGGCCAGCTGTCCAGACTGTATTGATCCGCGTCCCATTCCCGGAATTTTTCCAGAAAACTCTTACTCATCCTTTTTCGTCTCTTGTTTCTTTATATTCTGTATTTTCTTTAAAGTCAGGAACATCAGTATGCTGGAGATCCCCGCACCGACCGCCGCTTCTGTTACGGCAAGATCCGGGGCTTCCAGAAGTCCCCATAGGATGGACATGATGATGCTGTAGGCCATAAATATGATCAGGGAAGCAAGAAGATTCTTTGTCATGCATGTGCAGATTCCGCAGACGACCAACAAGCCCAGCAGCAAAAGCTCAAAATACGTCATCTTCCAAATCCTCCTCATTTTCTTGCGGAAGAGTCATATGCTGATCCACATTCTTGTCTGTGAGCAGTTCTGTCCGGCATACAAGATGTGAAGCGATGGGGCTTCCGATCCAGATAAAGATCAGTACGGCCAGAAGTTTCAGGATGTAGACAGGGGCATTTGCAGCCACCATCAGGGAGCAAAGGATCAGCAACACGCCCAGAGTGTCAATCATTGCAGCGCAGTGCATGCGGTTGAGCACAAAACGAAACCGGAATACGCCTGTAATTGCTACGACAACGGCGGCCATTCCCAGAACCATGAGCACGGTGGAGATGATAAAGCGGATCAGTTCACTGTTCATGGTGCGCCTCCTCATCCTGGTCTTTTTTCTTCTTTGCGTCTATGTGGATCAGGGACAGCACAACAACGGAAAGGAAACTGATGAGTCCGTAAATGATGCATACATCCAGAAGCCAGCTTTCCTTCAGAAGGAAAGCGCAGATGGCGATGCAGAGGACAGCAAGGCTGTTGATCATGTTGATACCCATGATCCGGTCGGCAATCCGCGGACCCCTTATGGAACGGAGCAGGGCAAAGAACATAGCGATACCGAGAAAGAGGAGAGCGGCGATGTACAGAATGCGATACGCGTTTTCCATGCTTTAGGCCTCCAGTTTCTTCAGCAGCCGGACAAGCCGGCTTTCGGTAAAACCGTCCATTACGGAGCGGTCCAGACAATGAACAGTAAAACGGTCTTCTTCCGCCCGGACGGTGATGGTCCCCGGAGTCAGCGTAATGGAATTGGCCAGGACATAACGGCCGAAAGTTGTTTTCAGGCCGGGATCCAACAGAATGATAGCGTGTTCCACCTTGTGTCTGGGATTCAGAACGATCTTCGTGACGTGGAAGTTGGCCTTAAAGATCTCTACAAGCAGAACTGCAAGATATGCGAGGAACAGGGGAACTTTTGAAAGGATACGGAGATCTCTGCGTATTGTGTACCCGAACAGTTCGGAAACGAGAACGGAAAGCAAGGCAACGACAAGGAGCCCGATCAACAGGATCTCCGGAGTGACCGCGCCATTGAGAAGGATCCAGAATGTATACAGAAAAAGATACAAAACCGTTCCTCTTTCAAAGCTGGGATTTTGTTAGACTATAACATAATATCACGGTTTTGACACAAATTTTTGGTATGATTGTAAAAGAGAGGGCGGCCGGGGAACAAGACCGGGAGCTGTAGGAGGGTGCCATGAAATTGATCCATCTTTCAGACCTCCATTTGGGGAAAACCTTGAACGGTTTCTCCCTTTTGGAGGACCAGAAATACATCCTTCAAAGGATACAGGAAATCCTGGACAGGGAGCGGCCGGATGCCGTTCTCATTTCGGGAGACATTTATGACAGGTCGGCACCTTCCGCTGAAGCGGTGGAGGCCTGCGACGGGTTCCTGTGCGGCATCGCAGACAGAAAGATCCCGCTTCTTATTATCAGCGGGAATCACGATTCCCCGGAACGGCTGTCCTTCGGGTCGAGGATCATGCGTTCCGGCGGGGTCTACATTGCCGGGACTTATTCAAAAGCGGAGGAGCCTGTGATACTCCGGGATTCTGCGGGAGAGGTCAGGTTTTATCTGCTGCCGTTTTTCCGGCCGGAACTGATCCGGCATGTTTACCCTGAGGAGCCGGCGCAAACTTATACTGAGGCTGTCCGGACCGCACTGGGGCATTGGGAGATCGATACCGGCGTCCGGAATGTTCTTCTGGTCCATCAGTTTGTGATCGGAGCGGAACGTTCGGAGTCGGAGGACATTACAGTGGGAGGAACAGACGAAGTGGATGCGTCCGTGTTTGAACCTTTTGATTATGTGGCTCTGGGTCATCTGCACAGGGCACAAAAGGTCGGAAAGGAAACAGTCCGGTACTGCGGAACGCCCCTGAAGTATTCCTTTTCAGAGGCATCGGATCAGAAGTCTGTCACGGTGGTGGATCTGCCGGAGAAGGGTGTCTGCGAGATCCGCACTGTTCCGCTGTACCCCCTGCGGGACATGCGGGAGATCCGGGGCACATTTGATGAGCTGACGCTCCGGGATAATTACGCGGGGACGGCAACGGATGACTATCTGAAGGTATACCTTACCGACGAGGAGGAGATTCCTTACGCAATGGAACTGCTCCGGCCGATCTATCCGAACATCATGGTGCTGCGCTATGACAACACCAGAGCGCGCCTGGAAGGGTTCGACGGTGTGTCGGAAGACACGGAACGAAAGAGCGAAATGGAGATGTTTGAGGAACTCTATCTCAAACAGAACGGTCTGGAGATGAGTGAACAGCAGAAAGCTTTTGCGTCGGATCTGATCGACGGGATCAAACGGGAATACGCGGACGGAGGGAACGGAAAATGAGGCCGCTGAAACTGACAATGGAAGGATTCGGTCCTTATCTGAAAAGGACCGTAATCGATTTTGACAAATTCGGCTCTGACGGACTGTATCTGATCTCGGGAGAGACGGGGTCGGGAAAGACAATGATCTTCGATGCGATCACCTATGCGTTGTACGGAGAACCCAGCGGCGAGGCCAGAGATCCGTCCATGCTTCGATCCAAGCATGCGGACGGGGGCATGAAAACGGAGGTGGAACTGGTCTTCACCAACCGGAATTCTGTTTATTCAGTCCGTAGAAATCCGGCATATGAGAGGGCAAAAAGGAACGGTCAGGGAACAACGCAGGAACTTGCCGCGGCCGTTCTGGAACTTCCGGACGGAAAACCCGTATCCGGCATTACAAAAGTAAATGAAAAAATAGAGGAGATCGTGGGCGTGGACCGGAACCAGTTCCGGCAGATCGCCATGATCGCCCAGGGGGATTTCCGAAACCTGATGATGGCGGAGACCAAGGACCGGCAGGCAATCTTCCGGAGCATCTTTTCCACGGATATCTATGTAAAGATCCAGGAACAGCTGAAAAAGGAGAAGAGCACCCTGCGAAACGAATACGAAAACGGAAGGGCTACGCTGCAGACTTATATCAAAGAGATACGTTGCGATAGCAACTCTCCGCTGTATCCGGAACTGGTCAAGGCGGGAACAGAGAATGTGCAGAGCGACGAGACAATCCGGTTGATCGAAAAGATACTTATAGAAGACCGGGAAGCGTACGACTGCCTGTCAGACAAGACCGCTGAAACAGAGAAACAGGTCCGGCATCTGACGGAACGGGCGAAGGACGCTGAGACAAGAGAGAAAGAGCTGGCCGATGCGGCGAAAACGGAAGCGGAAATTCAAAAGAAAGGCGACGAACTGAAGCAACTGGAAGCCGAACTGGAAAAGGCAAAAAGTGAGGAAGCACGGACCGCTGAGATCTCCGGCCGGATCGCCACGATAGAGAAAGAACTTCCGGAATACGGAAAGATGGATGAGGCGGAACAGAAGATCTCCGCGATGAGAACGGAACTGGAAGGAATCAGGAAAAACGGGGAAGGTCTGCGCAAAAAGGACGAGGTTCTGTCCGGGATACTGGAGAGTCGCAGGGAAACAGCCCGGCAACTGAAAGAGGCAGATGCGCTGAAGGAACGTTTTTCCGCGGAATGCGATAATCTGGAGAACCGCATAAAGGCTCTGAAAGAACTGAAAAAGAACGCGGAAGAATTTGAAGAACGGAAGCGTGAGGCAAAGAGAAAAGAAGACTTGTACCTGATTGCGGAAGGGAAATGGGAGAAAGCCGATCAAGACGCACGTGACATGGAAAAACGTTTTCTGTGGGCCCAGGCCGGTATTCTTGCTGAAACACTGAAAACAGGAGAACCCTGTCCCGTATGCGGTTCTCTGGAACATCCGAAACCCGCATGTCTGCCCGAGGATACTCCGACGGAGGAAGCGGTGAAAAACATGAAACTTGCCGCAGAACAGTTGAACCGGGAAAGGGAAAATGCCAGCAAGGATTCCGGAAAAATAAAAGCGGAAAGGGACACTCTTTTGGGAATTCTGCAGGAAAGGACAAAAACAGTTTTGGAGGAGCCCTTTTCGGAGAAGACTGCTGAGCGGATCTGTCAGGTAATGGGGGAGACATTGGAAATGTTTGACGGGGCGCAGGATCTGCTTGCTCAGGCGTTGCAGGATTTGATTAAAAGAAAGGAAATTGAGGACAGCCTGCCTGGTCTGGAGAAGGAACAGAAAGAAACCAGAGAACAGTTGAATCAAGCGGAAAAGAAGGTTGCGCTTTTGGAAAACGAACTGTCCGGATCTATGAAACTGCAGGCGGAGAGAAAAGAAAGGCTTGCTTTTTCCGGAGCGGATGAAGCGAAGAAAAAGATCGAAGATTTGAAACAGGAACGCGCCGGGCTGCAGAAAGCGCGGGAAGCGCTTCAGGAAAAGACGGAGCTGATCCGGCGGGAGGTTGACCAGGAGGCTGGAAAGATCCGGCAACTGAGGGAACAGGCGTCCTGCCGGGAGAAAGAGGATCCTCGCGTACTCAGGGAACAGGAAAGAAAGGTCCACGAAGAACTGGAGGAACTGCGCCGGGAGAAAGAGGAGATCGCCGCCCGGAAGAAAGGAAATGCGGCTGCGCTGGAGAACATACGCAGAGTGTTTTCCAAGGGCGGGGAACTGCTGGAAAAGTCCCGATGGGTCGCTACACTTTCGGATACCGCGTCGGGTACGTTGTCGGGCAGGGAAAAAATCATGCTCGAGACCTATGTGCAGATGACATTTTTTGAAAGGATTCTGGATCGGGCAAATGCACGGCTCATGGAAATGTCAGACGGGCATTACATGCTGAAACGCCGCATAGATCCCGAGAACCGGAGCGGTCAGAGCGGTTTGGATATCGATGTTCGCGACAATTACAACGGAACGGTCCGGAATGTCCGGTCCCTTTCCGGAGGAGAGACATTTCTTGCATCCCTGTCACTGGCTCTCGGACTGTCTGACGAGGTGCAGGCCAGAGCGGGTGGGATTTCTTTGGAGGCAATGTTTATCGATGAGGGATTCGGTTCCCTGGACGATGAGACGCTGGACAAGGCGGTGAATGCACTGATGAAACTGTCCGACGGGAAACGGATCGTCGGAATCATCTCTCATGTCGGCGGGCTGAAAGAATGGATCGGACGCAGAATTGCGGTGACAAAGAAAAGGGACGGCAGTTCATCCGCTCAGATCATACTGTGACGGAAAAGGGACGTTTGGATGATATAATGTCAAAAATAGTGAAAATTCCATGAAATTCCAAATGGAATGGATGCGCACCGAAAAAAGGCAAGTTATACTGAACATGGTATGGAATGATAGGAATGGAGGAGCGGAGATGGAAAACCAAAACAAAAATAACGGTTCAGGTGTGAGCCGCTTGTCATGGCAGCCTATCCTGGGCGGTGCACTCATCCTTTACGGAATGATGAAAGATAACGGCTGGCTGTTTATTCTCGCGGGTGTCGTTTTTTTGATTCTGTATCTTGTTGAAAGAAAGCGCACCGTACAGTCAGATCAGCAGAGCCAGGAATCGGAGACACCGGAGTTTGAAAAGCCCGAACAGCCGAAGGAACCGGACGGGGAGACCTGGATATGCAGCCACTGCGGAGCTACTACAAGGGGAGATATCTGCGAATACTGCGATTCTCCCAGGGAATAGAACGGAATGAGAAACAAGAGGAACGGAGGAAACACATCAATGCGCGTTATCAAGAATTCGGTACTTTTCTTTCTGGTATTGGCCATGGCGATGTCAGTGGCCTTTCCGGCATTCGCGGATGCGTCACCGCAACCCACTGCGACGCCTGATCCCGCTGCAACTGCCGCAGCTGCGCCCAACGGCCAGGTTCTGGAAGGAACGGTCATGTACATTACTGCGGACGATATTATGGTCAAAATGGAGAACGGTAACGTTTTCAACTTTTATATGCAGGGAGTCGGGGAGTCTGACATAAAGATCGGAGATCAGGTCGCCGTCACCTATACCGGAGATATCCTGAATTGCCCGGTTGCCACGGATGTGGCCATTACAAAGGCGGACCCGGTTTCCACCGTTAGCGGAACGGTCATTGAGCATGATTCCACCAGCATTTTTGTTCAGATCAATTCCTCTGATGTATTGGGATTTACACTTACGAAGGATACCGTTGTTCTGGGACTTGGCACGGAGGTTCTCAATGGCGACAAGGTCAATGTCACCTACGATGGAAACATTTTGGACGGACCGCCGGCAACGCAGATCATTATCACAGAAGTTCCTGCTTCCTATGTGGATCCCGGTGACGGGAAGCCGATGGAGGATACGACGAACAAGAGCCTGAACGGCGTCGTCACAGCCCTGAGCAAATCCAAGATCACCATTCAGACCAGCAGGAAGCACAAATACACTTTCCGTATTGTCAAAAATACAAGAATTGATGACAGAAAGATTGACCTGGAAGTTGGCTGCAGAGTCCGCATTGTGTATGACGGATACGCCTCTAAAAACCCGGATGCCAAAAATATCAAGGTTACATCGGCGCCGGATCCGACACCTAAGCCGACTAAGAAACCGGTGGTTTATCAAACCGTGACCGGCAGGGTGAGTTCCTTTGGAGGAATGATGCTTAGCCTTACAAACGGATATTCTTTTGATGTCGCCTACGCAAAGATCGGCGGTGACGGAAAACGGGTAGAGGGAGAAAAAGCGAAAGTTACCTTCTATGAGAAGAAAGGCGAACTTTACGCCACGAAGATCATCTTCTACAAAAACAAATAACATGGAGCCGTCTGTACTGGCTCAAGGATCAAAATGAACAGGGAGGCCTTTTCCGGAACAACCGAACAGGTATTCGGAAAGGGCCTTTTTCCAAACTGACTACGAAGGGAAAAAACAATGGATTTAACAGCGGTATTCAAACTGAAACATGTATGGGATGTCTTTTCGGGAAACCATCCGAAGGTCGTTCCGTTTTTGAACGGTGTCCGCTCAAAGGGAGCACAGGAAGCGATGGAAATCGCCGTGGCGGTCCGGTATCCGGATGGGACGGAATACAAGACCGGAGTCAGGTTGACAAAATCAGACCTGGAGGCACTGTCATCCCTGGGTGATCTGTCTGGGCAGCAGACGGAATGAGAGGAGTCCCGTGGAGCGGAGAAAGAGACTGACGGCAGCTGTTGCTTTGAATATTTGCATCTGTATTCTGGAGATCATCGGAATGATTCCGCTGGCTTTCGAGAACGGGATCGGTTTTCTCAAATACTACACCAACGACAGCAACCTTCTTGCTCTTGCCGGCGGGATTTTGTTTGCGATTGCAGGGATCAGATGTCTGAAAAACGGAGAAGCCGGGATTCCGGTTTGGGTCCGGATCATTCGGTATCTGGCGACCGTCTGTCTGACGGTGACGTTTTTGGTCGTCGTCTTTGCGCTTGCTCCCAGCGGAGAAAAGGGCGGATACCGTGAAATGCTCCTGGAAGGATCTATGCTTTATGTTCATTTTCTGTGTCCGGTTCTGTCTCTGATATCCTTTCTGCTGTTTGAGAATTATTCGGACGTGCGCCCGTCTTTTTTCCTTTTGTCTGCGATACCGACCGTCCTGTATGCGCTTGTCTCGGTTCCGCTCAATATCTGTAGAGTCTGGACAGGTCCATATTTCTTCCTTCTTGTGTATGAACAGTCTGTTTTCGAGTCTGTTCTGTGGGGAATCGGTCTCATCGCCGGCACACTGATAATAGGATGGCTGCTTCTTTGGGGAAACCGGAAGATACAGTCCATGTGGGACAGACATGTGCCGGATGAGGAAAGATGAATATTTTCGGCGGATTACGTAGTACTTCTGTCTGATGATGAAGATAACGGGTTTCCGGATCCCCTGCGGCACGTGCTGCATTTTCAAATATTCCTGTTTGGTGTAAAATATACAAAAAGGCGGGTTGTGTTGCGCATGATCCGGCTTTCCGGAAGGAGGACTGACATGACGGTATTCATTTGGCTTGGAATCGTAGTCCTGTTCATTATCATTGAGGCGATTGGTCCCGGACTGGTCTGTATCTGGTTTTCGGTCGGCGCGCTGGTCTCCATGATTGCGGCACTGATCGGAGCGCCCGTCTGGCTGCAGATTGCTCTGTTTATTCTGGTGTCTGCCGCTGCAATGGCAGTTGCGCGTCCCCTTGTGAAAAAATATGTCAATTCAAAGAAACAGCCTACCAACGCGGATGCCGTGATTGGAAGGGAATGCAATGTGCTGGAGGATATTGACAATATCAACGGTACGGGCACAGCGAAAGCGGAGGGAAAGGTGTGGACCGCAAAGAGTTTTTCGGATGATGTGGTCATTCCTGCCGGGACCCGAGCGACGGTATTGGAGATCAAAGGCGTAAAACTGGTTGTGAAACCCGTTAAAAACAGTAAGGAGGATGAATAGTATGATTGGCATGGTACCGTATATTCTTATAGCACTTGTTGTGATCATTCTGGTAACGAGAATCCGTATCGTCCAGCAGGCGTATGCGTTTGTCATTGAGCGCCTTGGCGCCTACAAAACCACATGGGATGTCGGTCTGCATGTTCTGATGCCATTCCTTGACCGGGTGGCAAAGGTAGTGTCCCTGAAGGAACAGGTGGCGGATTTTCCGCCCCAGCCGGTTATCACAAAGGATAACGTGACCATGCAGATAGACACGGTCGTGTATTTTCAGGTCACGGACCCGAAACTATTCACGTATGGTATTGAGCAGCCTATGCTTGCAATTGAGAACCTGTCTGCTACAACGCTTCGTAACATTATCGGAGAGCTGGAATTGGATGAATGTCTGACAAGCCGGGATGTCATCAACACAAAGATGCGCTCAATTCTGGATGAAGCGACAGATCCCTGGGGTATCAAAGTCAACCGTGTTGAACTGAAAAATATACTTCCTCCGCAGGAGATCCAAAACGCTATGGAAAAACAGATGAAGGCGGAGCGTGAACGCCGTCAGGCGATTCTCCGGGCGGAAGGTGAGAAACGGTCCGCGATCCTAGAGGCGGAAGGTGAAAAAGAAGCTGCCATCCTGCGTGCGACCGCAAGGAAGGAGCAGCAGATTCTGGAGGCGGAAGGTGAAGCTGAGGCAATTCTCAAAGTGCAGCAGGCTACAGCGGAAGGCATTCGGCTGTTGAACCAGTCCAAACCCACTGATGCGGTTATCCGGCTGAAGGCACTGGAATCCTTTGCTGCGGCGGCGAACGGGCAGGCTACCAAGATCATTATCCCGAGCGAGATTCAGGGCCTTGCCGGGCTTGCGGAGGGCGTGCTTGGAACTGTCAGGAAGGACGAAGACAAATAACTTCGACTCCGGAAGTTTAAGGAATCAATAATACCGCAGGCTTTTTCTTGCCTGCGGTATTTCTTTTATATGCATGTGATCGCATTGCGGTTCCAGTGCCCCTGCGGGAGATGTTTCAACTAAAAAGACAGGGATTTGTATCCGGCGGGTTTCTTATTTTTTGGCCGTATAGTTTATATCAAGTTAAAATGGGAAAGGACCTTTTCAATCCCATTGTTTTCCACGGTGTCGGTCAAATAGTATTTTTCATTCCGAACCGATTCGGGAGAGTTGCCCATCAGGACGGGAACATCAACGCAGTTCAGCATATCGAGGTCATTGGCACTGTCCCCAAAAGCATAGGTTTCGGAATTTTCCGCATGCAGATACTGTATCACGGCATTGATCGCGGTCGCTTTTGTGTATCCAAGAGGAACACACTCAAAAAAGAGGATGCGATCCGTGACACGGAAACGGTTCCGGATCCATTTCAGAAAAGGCCCGGCATCCGTGTCATCTTTCCAGACAATGAATTTTTCAAAACGGAATTCCGGCACATCCAGCGTGTCATACGCGGTGCTGCGGGTTTTTTTTACGATATCGAACTCGTTTCCGGTCCAGCGTGCACGGGACCTTTCGGCATCGTAGAACCAAGCGTCATAGCTTTCGTACATGATTTCCAGCCCAAATGAACGACCGAGATCCCGAACCTGCCTGCAGTATTCCGGATCCAGACGCACATCCTGGACTACTGTGTCTCCGATGCGGATATACATCCCGCAGGAACAGAGATGACCGTCAAACCCTATTTCCATTACGTCGGGATCTGTTTGCAGGAAGGGCCTTCCGGTATTCAAAAAAGCGAGGTGGCCGTTGGCTCTCGCAGAACGTATTGCCTGAACGGTACTGAGGGGGAGAATGCGGTTGGTCTCCCCGATGATGGTTCCGTCCGAATCAAAAAACAACAGAGCGTGCTTCTTTTCCATGCTGTAATTTGAATGTTTGACTTCCGGTTTCCGGATCAGCCGGTGTTACTGAAAGAACCCGCGAATGACGCGGATAACAAGATCCTGCTGTTCCGGAGTCATTTTGATGTCAGAAGGCAGGCATAATCCACGGGCGAAAATATCCTCATCCACGGGGCGGTCCTTCACGGAAACGAAGTCATTTCCCCGGAAGATGGGCTGCAGATGCATGGCCTTCCATATCGGACGGGACTCGATGTTGTTCTCCGAAAGCAGGCGCATCAACTCCATGGGATCCTTTCCGTTTTCAATCGTAATGCTGCTCAGCCAAAAATTCGGGCGGGAGTCAGGAAGGTACGGATTCATTTTGACCGGGAGATCTTCCAAACCCTTCTTGTAACGGTTGTAGACGTCTTCTTTCAACTGCCGGTGTTCCAGCACATGAAGCAGCTGCCCGCGGCCGATGCCGGCAACAATATTGCTCATTCTGTAGTTGTATCCTGTCTCCTCGTGTTGATACCAGGGAGCGGGTTCTCTTGCCTGTGTGGCCCAGAAAAGAGCCTTGTCACGCTGCTCTTTGCTTTTGGTGACCAGCATTCCGCCGCCGGATGTGGTAATCAGTTTATTTCCGTTGAAGGAAAGGGCGGACATATCCCCGAAAGTGCCGCATGCCTGATTTTTGTATCTGGAGGTGATGGCTTCGGCAGCATCTTCTACCAGAACGGCGTTGTGCTTTTTGCAGACATCCAGAATTTCATCCATCTTGGAAGGAGTTCCGTAGAGCTGTGTCAGAACAACGATCTTCGCTTCCGGATATTTCTGGAATGCTTTTTCCAAAGCTTCGGGATCCATGTTCCACGTTTCGTATTCGGAATCCACGAAAACCTGCTGTGCACCCTCATATGTTACGGGATTGACGGAAGCGCAGAAAGTCATATCGCTGCAAAGGACGGTGTCTCCCTTATGAATTCCTGCCAGTTTGATGGCGAGATGAAGGGCGGAGGTTCCGGAGGTCGTTGCGAGAGTATGCAGTTCCGCTCCTTCCGGATAACCGGTTTCACGCAGACAGGAAATGATCTCTTCTTCAAATCCGTCGCAGTTGAACCCAAGGGGAGCGACCCAGTTCCTGTCAAACGCCTCCTGAACGAATTGGATCTCCTCCGTGTGCATCGTTGGGGATGACAGTAATATTTTATCCATGTTATTTGATCCTTCCGGTAATGCTTTGTTTTTTGCTTGTTTCATTTTAACCGCATTTGGTTTTCTGTGCAATCTTTTCATATGGAGGACACGGAAGCCCCGACAGGGGGCTACAACTGACACAGACAGCGAATGCCGGGCAGGGGCAGGAACAGGCCTGGCGGTTGAATCAAATAAGCCCCTTGTGCTAAAATAAAACCGTGTAAGTATGCATAATGGAAGGGTTGCTGGGCATGTATCAGAAGGCTAGAAATGACTGGACAAAACATATCGATTTCATGGCATTGGATGTTATTTGCCTTCAGATTGCCTACTGCATCGCTTTTTTTATCCGGTTTCCGGGAAACGGATTTCCTTATCTTCACTTGCAATACAGAACGCTGATCATTGTGATGACACTTGTAGAAATACTGTCAGCGCTGATTTTCAACAATCATTCCAATATTTTGAGACGCGGAATCGGGATGGAAATATGGCGAGTGTTTCTTTTATCTGCCGTGACGCTTGCGATGACGTCCTTATACCTGTTTTCCGCGCATACTGCAGTGATCTATTCAAGACTTCTTGTGTACTATACGACCGTAATTTTTGCGGTTTTCGATGTTGCTGTCAGAATGGCCTACAAAAAAATACTGATACGAAGCTTAAAGAATAACGCCAACCTCAATAACCGGGGAAGAAGACTGCTGATTATTACCGACCGTGACAGAGCGGAAGAAATCGTGAAAGAAATCAGGTCGGATATGCTGGAACCTTTCTGTATCCAAGGGCTTGTGCTGAAGGATGACGCAAGAACGCAGGAGGCTGCCGGTATTCCGGTGGTTGCCACAATGGAAAGCGCAGCGTCATATATCTGCCGGGAATGGATCGATGAGGTTTTAGTGTATCTTCCGCAGAGCGCGTCCGTTTCCAAGGAGTTTTTGAAGGAGTGTGCGGAGATGGGCATTACGGTGCACATCGCAATCAACTCCATCAATGTCAACAACAGTAAGGAGTTTATTGAACAGATTGGAAGGCACACGGTTCTGACCACTGCTTACAGCTATATAGAACCGTATCAGGCATTTATTAAACGGGCCATGGGTATTGTGGGCGGTTTGATCGGGTCTGTCCCTACAATTGTTATCGGGATCTTTATTGGCCCGATCATTTACCTGAATTCCCCGGGTCCGATCATTTTCAAACAGAAACGTGTCGGCAAGAACGGGAAGCAGTTTAATGTTTTGAAATTTCGGAGCATGTATCTGGATGCGGAGGACAGAAAAAAGGATCTGGAGACCGAGAATCGCGTTACGGACGGAAGAATGTTCAAAATGGAATTTGATCCGAGGGTGATCGGAAACAGGATTCTTCCGGATGGAACCAAAAAGACGGGAATCGGTGAGTTCATCCGAAGAACGAGCCTGGATGAATTTCCTCAGTTTTTCAATATCCTGGTTGGGGATATGAGCCTTGTCGGGACGCGTCCGCCCACACTGGACGAGTGGGAAAAATATGAATACCATCACAGGGCAAGGCTTTCAATTAAGCCTGGCCTGACAGGACTCTGGCAGGTGTCCGGCCGCAGCGAGATCACTGATTTCGAGGAAGTGGTGAAGCTGGACACCAAATACATTCTGGGATTCCGGCTGAGTCTGGACTTGAGGATTCTCCTGAAAACCATTGTTGTCGTATTTAAAAGGAAAGGTGTTTACTGAGAGGTGGAGAAAAAGACGATCAGAATCGGTGTAATGTCCACCAGACCGTGTGATATCCCGCAGGACAGCATCTACGCTTCTGTTCTGGTGGGGGCTTCTTTGGCGGGAGCTACGGCAGATGTCGGATGCTTTGATCTGCGGGATGATACAGGCACAAACATTTCGGACAGAAACAGAAAATACTGCGAGTTGACAGGGCTGTACTGGCTTTGGAAGAATGCACCTGAAGACTATATCGGGTTGGTTCACTACAGAAGATTCCTGGGGAGTCGTGGGTTTTCTTTTTTTAAGAAACCCGCGGACAAAATCATCCGGGAAGAGGAAATGCGTAATATTCTGCAGCACTGCCGTATTATCGTTCCCAGAAACCGCAGGTACTATATTGAGACGCTTCGGTCTCATTATCAGCATACGCACGATCCGGCTCACTTGGAAATTACAAGAAACGTAATCCGGGAACAGTGTCCGGAATATCTTCCTGATTATGACACGGTCCTGGAAAGAACTTACGGGCATATGTTTAATATTTCCGTTATGGAACGCGGACTTACTGATCAGTATTGTTCCTGGCTGTTTTCAATTCTGTTTGAGGTGGAGAAACTGGTGGACGAAACCGGCATGACCGCTTTTGATCTTCGCTACCCGGGAAGGATCTCAGAGATCATTTTTAATGTTTGGCTTGAGCACCAGATCCGGAACGGTAACGTCACTAAGGATGAGATATGCGAATTGCCATACATATTTACTGGGAAGCAGAATTTGATTAAAAAAGCGGGCGGATTTCTTGCGGCCAAATTTTTACATCGGAAGTATGATTAATGGGCATTACAACGTTTGACACTTTCAAAAATATAAGACCGGATCAGGGAGTGGTTCTCTCCGGTACGCAGCTCAAAAATCTGCAGAGGGTCCTGCTTTCCATTCTGAAGGATGTAGCGGATGTGTGTGATGAACTGGGGATCCGTTATTATCTTTGCGGGGGGACGTTGCTTGGCGCGATTCGCGAAAAAGGATTCATCCCTTGGGACGATGATATTGATATAGCCATGCCGCGTGCGGATTATGAGAGATTTGTTCCGGCTTTTCGGGAAAAACTCGGCTCAAAATACTGGGTCCACACACCTGAGGAGACGGAAGGATACGAACTCCTTTTTCCCCGGGTGCGGCTGAAGGGAACTACAGTCAAAACGCGGGACGACTTCCGGAACGATGAGGCCGGCGCTTTTGTAGATATCTTTATTATTGAAAACACATATGACAGCGGATTCAAGAGGACTGTTCACGGGATTCTTTCCATGGGAGCGGGCTTTTTGCTTTCCTGCAGGAAGTTTTACCGGAACAGGAAAGAACTTTGCGCGCTTGTTCGCGGGAATCAAAGGGCATTGACAAAATGCCGGATGAAAATCGCCATAGGGTTTTGCATTGGCTATATCCGCCTGGATGCTCTTCGCCGCTTCGCGAACAGGTGCAATGCAATGTGCAAGGATAACGGCTCCGGACTTACCACGATTTGCACGGGACGGAAATATTTTTTTGGAGAGATTTATCCCCGGACCATGTTTGCTGGAAACAGGCAATCGGAATTTGAGGAAATGATGTTTTCTGTTCCGTCCGGCGCGGAGAAATATCTTGAACAACTGTACGGGAACTGGAGAGTCAGACCGGAGGATTCCAAGAAAGAGGAACATATTTACCTGGAATTTGACCTTGGTCAGGCTGCGGATATGGGTACTAAGTTTGAGAGGAATGTTTTTCCGGAATCTGTCCCAAATGATATCTGTGTGACGCAATTACATGGAGCGGTTAATTCGGAGTTCCCGAATGAGGGCAAATTTGTTTCCCCACTTGATAATGATTCGGACTGCCGGGACCGAAAGTTGCGAATCGCCATGTGCGGTCTGATTAAAAGTTCGAATCTTGGAGAGCTTTTTATCGCCAGAAGTTTGGAGTATTTGATCCGGAAGGAATGTAAAGAAGCCGGGATTTCAAAAGAGATCGAGTTTATTGAGGTGGATCTTCTTGGAAGAATCAGAGCCGATTTCAAAGGTCAGAAACCACTGGAGAACCGGCTTGAAAACTATTATCGGTACAGGTCGATTGGCATATTCATGGATGCATTGCATTCCTCTCTTAGGATAGTTGCGAAAAAACTGAAAAAAAGGAAACTGTCCAATGCGATTCACAGATTCCGGCATTTTATTTGGACGCACGGCATCAACTGCGGGAAACGTCTCAACGCATACTTTGAAGAAATGATGACGGAAGTATCAATGATCGTTGTGGACGGAGCGGGGCTTTTGGAATATGAGCACAATGAGTATCAGGAACGCCTGAATCTGCTTAGCCGGTATGCCGAGATGAATCACCTTCCTGTTGTGTACAATGCCATCGGAAAAGCGGGCAAAGTGGAAAGCGGGGATTTTCGGTGCAAGATTCTGAAGGATGCGCTTCAGGCAGAATGTATCAAATACGTTTCTGCCAGAGACAGTCAGGAGACGGTTCAGATGTGTGCAGGAGACAGGCATCAGGTGAAACTTCTGGCGGATGCCGCCTTCTGGATGAAAGAGACATACGGGATGTCAAAAAGGCCAGTCAGTAAAAAGATCGGCATCGGTCTGGTGCGTGGAAGTGCGCTTTTGACTTATGGGATCCAGTTTACAGAGGATCAGTGGATTTCCCTGTTTTCGAACATTGCGGACGAACTCCAGAAACGAGGATATGAATTTGAGTTTTTCACCAATGGTCTTCCGGAAGACGTTGCTCTTGGAGAAAGAATTCTTGAGAGCAAAGGACTTTCCGACAGGTATTTGGTAAAAGGTCCGACAGATGATATCATACTGTACGAAACGATAGCCGCTTACCGGGGACTGATAACCTGCAGGATGCATTCCGCGATTGCAGCAACCACGCTTGGAATCCCGACGGTTATTCTGTCCTGGAACGACAAAGTCAACAAGATGATGAGTCAGATCGGTTACCCGGAGCGGGTGATAAACATGGAAGACTTTAACGCAGGGTTCATTGT
>R22__coassemble_490_pt1 | contig 25548 bp, 20 predicted proteins | sample R22__metabat2_high_PE_038 | metagenome-assembled genome bin R22
GACAAAAAGTGCTCAGACATATGATTATAATTTAAAGCCGATCAGGGGAAGACATCCCGCCACGCGGAAGAATGCCTGACCTGGCGGAAAGCGATACCGCGTTCCCCATTTCAGATGTCTGTCCCTCGGTCCGCCCACATCGGCTGATTATCAGAAATGAGGTCTCCTATCATGAAAAAAATCCATTTGGCTCTTATCTGTCTGCTTTGTGTTATCATCTGCATGGCCGGATGCGCATCAAGCAGGAACGCCGGCTCGGAAGAGGTCAAAACCCTGTCAGCACGGGAGATGAAATCAAAGTATTCCATCAAAACCACCGCAAGAGATACAAAGGTCATCATTGACGGGGATTTTCAGACTCTGAATGATGATACGTACGCCCTCTTTACGCTCCTGAAAGCAGATGAACTTGGTTTTCTCGATCTGCTCGGTATCACCACAGTCGGAGGCAATACCCTGATCGCGGGAGCGGCTTACGATGTTCTGAACCAGCTGGAGAGAGTGGACCGTGCAGATGTACCCGTCTATCTCGGATACGACATTCCTCTGACCGGGTTCAAGGATCAGGACAAACTCCAAAACACCATCGGAAAGATGGGGTATTTGGGCGCATACCGTTTCATTGACCAGTACACCACCGACTACAAAAAGGCAAAGGAGCTCGGGATCAGCGTTTCGCCCCTTCCGGACCCCGTGACGGAGCCCCGGACGGATATGGATGCCGTGGATTTTATGATCAGTCAGGTACATAAGTATCCGGGGAAAGTCTGGATCCTGTCCCTGGGTGCCCCTACCAATGTAGCCAAAGCCGTCATGAAAGACCCGACATTCGCGCAGGACGCAGCCGGGATCTTTTACATGGGCGGTGTCTATGAAGCTTCCGGTGAAGAGTTGAAAAATATTGAGATCAACTTCTGGTATGATCCGGATGCCACCAACATCTGCCTCGCGGCTCCCTGGAAAGCCCAGCGGATCATTTCCCACGACGCGGCGACCACCTGCACCAAAGGAGCCGACAGTTACCGGATGTTCAAGGAAAAGCAGGGCACCGAAATCAACAAATACATCGTTGAATCTCTCGCTCCCATCTATGAAAACGGGAAAGAGGAAGCCCTCCTGTTCTGCTGGGATCCCATGGTTCCGGCATGTCTGCTCTGTCCGGATCTGATCGAAACCGTCAAAGAAAAGTACATATGGGTCGATACCCGTGAGGGAAAAACATACGCCAATATTTTCTCATGGGATGCAGCTCAGGCTCCGGCGGATGTGTACGGACCCTGCGAAGTCATTCTGAAAGTCAACAGAGACCGGTTCTGGGAATTCACTTCGGACATGTACAACAGCAGCGCAAAACCCCAGTAGTCCTTGATAACAGAATCTGTGATTAACTCCTGCCGGAGAACCGTCTGTACAGGCGGTTCTCCGGTTGACTTTTCTTTGGCATGTCGTTATTCTAGAAACAGATAACGATCTTTGGAGGCATGTAAGATGGAAAACGAAGTCAAACTGACAAAACTCGCGAAATGCGCGGGCTGCGGCGCCAAAGTCGGGGCCGGAGTACTTGCCCAGCTCCTGGAGGATATCAAGGTCCATACCGACCCGAATCTTCTGGTGGGATTTGACAAGAGCGATGACGCGTCCGTCTACCGTGTATCGGATGATCTCGCGCTCGTGCAGACTGTGGACTTCTTTCCTCCCATTGCCGACGACCCCTATACTTTCGGCGCTATCGCCGCGACAAATGCGCTCTCGGACGTCTACGCCATGGGCGGAGAGCCGAAACTGGCTCTCAACATCATGGCCGTTCCCGAATCCATGCCGAAGGAAACCGTTCACGAGATCCTGCGCGGCGGATATGACAAGGTCTATGAGGCGGGTGCCCTGATCACGGGCGGTCACAGTATTTTTGACGATGAGCCGAAGTACGGCCTGTCCGTAACGGGATTTGTCCACCCGGACAAGATCCTGACGAACTCAGGCGCGAAAGAAGGCGATGTGATCCTCTTCACCAAGCCTGTCGGGATCGGCGTGCTCACCACCGCTATGAAAGCGGATCTCGTGCCGGAAGATGTGCGTAAATTTGCTTATCAAATGATGATGACCCTGAACAAATCCGCGCGGGATGCCATGGTCAAATACAGAGTCCATGCATGCACGGACGTGACAGGGTTCGGTGTTCTCGGACATCTGCTGGAAATGGCGCAGGGAAGCGATACCGAGATCCATCTGGATACATCCGGTTTTGATTTTATTCCGGCCTCCATGGAATTTGCCGCGTCCGGAATCCTTCCGGCGGGGATGTACCGGAACCGGGCCTTTGCGGAAGCGTCCGTGGACCCCGGCTCTGTCAGCACCGCCGTTCAGGACCTGCTGTATGATCCGCAGACATCCGGCGGACTGGCCATTGCGGTGGATCCGGAAGATGCGGATGCGCTGTTCGCGGAGCTGAAGACCTGCGTTCCCTCTGCTCAGCGCTGGGGTACCGTCCGCAAATACCGCGGCGGAAAGCGGATCTTCCTTTCCTGATACGGTCAGTAGATCAGGTTGATGCGGAAGCAGATCCCGTCCGTTTCGCCCGTCACGTACCACAGGCCGTCCTGATCACCCCATTTCAAGGCAAAAACCTCATCCGGTCTGATTTCTTTTCTGTACTCGATCAGCACCTCTTTCGGGGTGCTGTTTTCGTTGTGACTGAGCACATAGTCATCACAGAGATCCAGATAACGCGCGTTGTTCACATGTCCGTTTGAATCGATCATGCTGAAAGAAGCGCGTACGGCTGCCATCCCCCGGATTTCCGCCGTACGGAAAGCGGCAAACCCGAAGAAAGCCTCCTCCGATTCTCCAGGGACAGAAAGGCCGTATTTCTCCAGACTCACTGCGTTCCGTTTTTCAAAATCCACCGGTGTCCAGAGCGCGTCCGAAGACAGAAGCACCTCGCCCGTCTCTTCAAGAACGAACCGGCTGGTCCGGGGGTAGACGATATACCGGTGCTTCTTCGGCCAGGTCTCAATCCTGATCTGTTCCCCGGGTCTCGGAAGCCGGTTGATCCGGATGTGCTGTTCTGCCAGACCCCAGAAAAGCCCGTTGTTCCGCATCTTTTCCGCGCCTATGCCCAAATCGTCGCAATGAAGCGACGTGCACCGCTGCAGTTCTGCCGCCACAGCAGAAAGCCGCATCTGCCGGAACATATTCACTTTCGTATTGTCGATCAGGACTTTTGCTGAATAAATGTTTTCCATCTCTTGTGAAAAGCCGGCTGACATTTCCGCCAGCCGGCATACCGTTTCTTTTTATAGATGTCAGACGATCCTGACGTAATCCTTCTTCCGTTCCGCCGCTTCCGGTGCCGGGCCGTCCCCGTAGCCGAGTGCGATGGAGCAGACGCCTTCCAGTTCTTCCTCGAATCCCCATTTCTTGAGCAGTTCTTTGCCCTCTTCGCTTTCAAACATCTCATGGGATCTGTGGATCCAAACGGAACTGAGGCCGACCGCGTAGGCGGCATTCAGCATATTCACGCAGATGCTGGCGCAGTCCAGCTGTGCGGAAGGACATCCCTTCGGCGCAAGGATCAGAATGATCGTGGGTGCTCCGTAATAGGGATGCGCATCCTCGTTGCCCATGACTTTCGCGTTCATTTTGTCCAGCTGAGCGACCGTCTCGGCATCCTGAACGGCAACGATATACGGTTTCTGTCTTCCGCCGCTTGTAGGAGCGTAGGTTCCCATTTCCAGTATTGTTTTCAACAGGTCCTCGGGAACCTGATCCTTTTTGTAACTGCGGACCGCACGGCGGTTTCTGAGTACTTCCAAAGCTTCTTTTTTCATTTCGCTTGTCTCCCTTCGTATGTATGGAAATATTATATCATTTTTCAAGGCAGGGCTCTACCGGTCCCGCGCTGAACAAAAAAATACGGCAACGACTGTTATGCCCGTCACCGTATCCCTGGTGGTCTGGGTGGTGAGATTTGAACTCACGGCCTCTTGAACCCCATTCAAGCACGCTACCAAGCTGCGCTACACCCAGAAATCCTTGATATGTTAGCATTTCACACTTTGTTTGTCAAGAAAAAAGGGGCGAAAAACAGCGTTGGCGCGTTCCTTTTCTGAAAGGCGCCGCAAATCCTTTCTTCCCGGATTCCGCATGAGTCCTGCCTTGAAAATTTCTCGAAGTTCTTCCCGGATTCACGCAAAAGAAAGTATCCCCTCCGCTCTAATCATGGTACAATTGTTTTAAATACTGAAAAAGAAAGTTGTATTCATGCGAACTTTATCCATAAACCGTGTCATCCTCGTCCTGACCCTGATCCTGACAGCCGGAGCCCTTCTGCTGACCGTGTCCGGCTGTTCCGCTCCGGCCGAGGTTGCGGAGGATGTCCCGGAACCCACAGCCACCGTGTTCATTACGGCGGAACCCATTCTTGTCGATCTGGTCGCGAAAGAGACTCCCACTCCGGAGCCCGCCATGACCCTTCCTCCGACACCGGCCCCGACACCGGAGCCGCAGCTGAGCGGAAAGATCGTGGGTATCGACCCGGGGCATCAGTTGACTTACAATCCGTCAAAGGAACCGATCGCACCGAAATCCACAACCATGAAAGAAAAGGTTGCGGGCGGCTGCCGGGGCGTCAAATCCAGGATCTATGAATATGAAGTGAATCTGGCCGTCGGACTTGCGCTGCGCGACCTTCTGGAAGCGGACGGTGCCACGGTCGTCATGACCCGAACCACTCAGGACGTCAACATATCCAATTCCGAACGTGCCATAATGTTCAATGATGCGAACGTGGATATCGGAATAAGGATCCATTGCGACAAAAGCGGCGACAGCGCCAAGCGCGGTGTCCATATGCTGATCCCGAAAGATTACAGAACCGGCTTTTATGCGGAAAACCAGAATGCCGCCCAGTGTGTCCTGAATCGTTTTGTCGCTGTCACGGGCATGCCCCAGGTAAAGGGGACCGGCATTTCCGAGCGCGGAGACCAGACAGGATTCAACTGGTGCACACGCCCCGTGATCGGGATAGAGATGGGCTACCTGAGCAATGTCGAGGATGACGCTCTTCTTTCCGATCCGGAGTTTCAGAAACTCTGCGCCAAAGGTTTATATGAAGGTCTGAGAGCCTATCTCTTAAAAATAGATCCGTCTGTTGACCCTGTTTCGGATATTCAGGAGCCCGCTCAGGACGCGGCAGCCCAGGACAGCACGGCTGTCCCGGAGGAGTTGCCGGCCGTGGACGGGGCAGAGGATACCGAAAACACAGGAGAATAAAACCGGGAGAGTCAAATGTACTGTTCAAAAGCGCTGAAACGCGTCTGCCTTTTATTGGTCGTTTGTTTTCTGCCAGTCCTCTGCGGCTGTGAAGATTCTTTTTCAGATATGGTCTCCATTGTGTTTGATCTTGAGACCGCTTCACCCTCTCCCGAGATTCCGGAAGAAACGCCCGTGCCCACCGCTGTACCGACACCGGAATCCACGCCGGAGCCCACAGCGACCCCGGAACCCACGCCGGAACCCACGCCGGAACCCGTCTTTGTGGATCATCTGGGACAATCCGCCCGGGATGCTTTGTTGCTGGATTATGAAAACGTAAAAATGGTCACCGCGGCAAGAAACCGCGTCACCCTGTACGCCGAGCCGTCGTTGGAAAGCGAGACGACCGCCCCGCGAAACAAAACAACCAAAAACTGTTTTGATTATCTGATACTGGACACCGTTCAGGGAACCGACGGAACGGATTTCTACTATGTGCAGACCGCTTTCTCGGATCAGAAGGGATATGTCCCCACAGACAAGGTCGTGGATTCCAAATTTTCCGAAGAGGGCGTGTCCGGCTTCGCCATGATGAAACGCCCCGGATGCCCGGTCTTTTACAACTACAATGTTGAGGAAACCGTCAACGCGCAGGAGAGTTATCACATGGTCCGGATCCTGGGTTCCATGAAGAAATTCTACTATGTTGTCACGGAAGACGGTCACTTCGGCTACATGGAACCGGATCTGCTGGAGCCGGTGGACAAAGCCAGAGTGGAAGAATATATTGCCTCCGGCCATGTGGAAGATGTGCGGGATGATTATTCCGCGGAAGCATTCACCTCCGCCCTGAACGATCTGGCGGGGACGGAAGCCTCCTCCACCGAGGAACTGATATTCTCCACCCTGACGCAGTTCGGCTTCTTCTTCAATCCCGGATACTACCGGTACTACACCAAACCGCTGGACAACCGTCTCCTGTACCCGCAGGGCTTCTATCTGGATCCCGTCTACAATTCCAGACTGTTCAAACTCTGGAACACCGCCGGAAACCTGGTCCGGTACAACGGCACGGAAACCGAATGGAGCTATGTGGCCGATTACACGGAACTTGAACTGGGAGATATCCTCTTCTTCGCGGAATATTCCCCTTCCGACACAGCCCTTGTCCCGGAGGTGGAAGTTGTTTTCCGCGGGAAATACTCCGGTTTTGTTACGGAATGCGGGGTTTATCTCGGAAACGACACTGTACTGACCGTCAAGGACAGCACCGTCACCGTCATCCAGAATTTCAGCGGCAACTATCTCTACCAGTTCTTTGACAGTGCCCGCCGGATCCACACAAATGTGGAGGACATCAGCGCACACTTCTCAGAGACGATCATTGCCACGATGTATGACCGTCTTGGGACTCCCTACGACAACTTTAAACGACTCGGGGATACCTACTACGACTGTTCCGGCATCATCTGCTGGTCTCTGCGTTCCATGGGGGTGCATCGGATGCGGACCAACAAAAATGCCCTGATGATCGACACGACAGCCTCCGGATTTGCGAACACCAAAATGTTCTATCTGCCGGGCAATATAAAACTCGGCTACGATTACGTCAATCCGTATCCGAAAGTCGTTGAAGATCTGAATTCTCTCCGCCGCGGCGACTTCGTCTACCTGTACAGCTCAGAAACGCACCGGATCGGTCACGTTATGGTCTATCTTGGGAACAATACGATCATTCATTCCACCACGATAAACGAAACATACCGCGGCACCCTGATCTCGCAGATCCGTCCGGCGATGCAGGCCCTGTATTACGGGGCGACCCGTGTAACCGGAGTCGAATAGAATCTTTCCAAAGAAACTAACAGGCCGGAGGCATCAGCACAGCGCTGCATCCTCCGGCCTTATTCTGTTTCCTTCTAACCCTTTTAAATGTCAGACCTGTTCTCCGCGCTTGCGCATCCGGCTCCTGCGGATCGCTTTACCGATCTCAAACGCGGGGATCGTGGACGCAGCCAGCAGGATCGCGATGGCCAGTTCCGCGGGCTGGAATGTGTTTTCCGTGATCCCGAATACCGTGTTGAGACCCGGAATGTAGATCGCACCCATGGTCAGAACGACCGTCGCGGCGAAAGCGCCCACCAGCCACCAGTTGATATTCCGGAACATTCTTCTTGTAAAGATCGATCCCAGCCTTGACCGCATACAGATCGCGCAGAACATCTCGGCAAAATTGACCGTCAGAAATGCCATTGCCATGGCGTTGACGCATTCCGTTCCGCTGAATACTCCGTTCATTGAGCCGAACTCCATGTAATATCCGACAAAATAGGAAGCAAGTTCCACGATCGCAAGGTAGATCCCCTGCCATGCCATATCGAAGCCTGCTCCGTTGGAGAATATTCCGTCCGTGGACGGTCTGGGTTTCCGCTTCATCAGATTGCCCTCAGCCTTCTCCATACCGAGAGCCAGACCGGGCAGGGAGTCCGTCACCATGTTCACCCAGAGAAGGTGCACAGGCGACAGGATCGTAAAGTGCAGCAGGGAGGAGATAAACATGATAATGACTTCCGACATGTTTGTGGAAAGCTGGAACTGGAGGACTTTGAGCACATTGTCGTAGATCTTCCGTCCCTCTTCCACCGCGTGAACGATGGTCGCGAAGTTGTCATCCGACAGGACCATATCGGCAGCGCCCTTGGTGACGTCCGTTCCGGTGATCCCCATTCCGATCCCGATATCCGCCGCCTTGATGGATGGTGCGTCATTCACCCCGTCCCCCGTCATGGCGGTGACCATACCGAGTCCTTTCCAGGCCCGGACGATCCTGGTCTTGTGTTCCGGCTGCACCCTGGCGTATACAGAATACTTCGGAACCTCTTCCAGAAGCTGCTCATCCGTATACTTGTCCAGTTCCGCGCCCTCGATCGCTTCCGATTCATCCGTAATGATCCCGAGATCCTTGCCGATCGCGACGGCCGTGTCTTTATGGTCTCCCGTGATCATAATGGGCCGGATTCCCGCGCTTCTGCATTCCTTGATCGCGGCATATACCTCCGGTCTGCAGGGATCGATCATACCGACCAGTCCCACAAACACCAGATCCTTCTCCAGGTCCTCCGGCTCCACGGAAGCAGGCGCTTTGTCGTATTTCCTGTACGCGCAGCACAGTACGCGCAGCGCACGATCCGCAAAAGCCTTGTTGGCTGACCGGATCGATGAAAGCAGTTCCTCCGTCATGGGCACTTCCGTGCCGTTGCGAAGATACTTCGTACAGTAGGAGAGCATGACATCCGCCGCACCCTTTGTGTACTGGATCACACCGTCTCCCTTCCGGTGAACGGTGGACATCATCTTCCGCATGGAGTCAAACGGCGCTTCGCCGATCCTCGGCTGCTCCTCCTCCAGTTTGTACTTCGGCAGGCCGAGGCTGTTCGCGTAATTCACCAGTGCGCACTCCGTGGGTTCGCCGGTGGACTCCGTTTCACCCTCCTTGATCTCGGCATCCGAGCAAAGCGCCATGGCCGTTGCCAGAAGTTCCCTGTCATCTGTCAGTTCGTCCACAACGGTCATTTTGTTCTGTGTCAGTGTGCCGGTCTTGTCCGAGCAGATGATCTGAGTGCAGCCCAGCGTCTCCACGGCGGTCAGTTTACGGATCAGCGCCTGCCGCTTGCTCATGGCCGTAACGCCGATGGACAGGATGATGGTAACCACCGCCGGAAGTCCCTCCGGGATCGCAGCGACAGCCAGCGCGATCGCCGCAATAAAGGTATTCAGTGCCGAGTTTCCCAGCAAAGCCCATGAGAACGGCTGATCAGACAGCAGGACCGACTCTGCGATTCCGACGGCAAAAACCACGGCACAGATGATCAGAACAAGTTTCGTCAGGAATTTGGAAAGCTCCGCCATCTTCTTCTGAAGCGGCGTCTGTTCTTTTTCCGCCATGGAAAGCGCATCCGCGATCTTTCCGATTTCCGTGTTCATCCCCGTTCCGGTAACGACCGCCTTTCCGCGTCCGTATACAATGGTTGATCCACTGTACACCATATTCTTCCGGTCACCCAGAGGGATCTCCCTCTGCTCGTCCCGGCACATGAGAACATCCACTACCTTGCTGACGGGAACGGATTCCCCGGTCAAGGCGGCCTCCTCCGACTTCAGGCTGTGTGCCTCCAGAATCCGGCAGTCCGCGGGAACCGCGTCCCCCGCTTCCAGAACGATCACATCACCCGGAACGATGTCCTCACTTTTGATGACAGTGACCGTACCGTCCCGGAGGACTTTGCTTGTCGCAGCAGTCATCTCCATCAGGGCATCCATGGCGGCTTCCGCCTTGCTTTCCTGAACAAGGCTCATAATGGTGTTGATCACGACAACGGCAAGGATGACGACAACATCAGCGAAATCGCGGAACGTGGGCTGACCGCCCGCCTGCAGCACCGCAACCACCGCCTGGATCACCGCCGCGGCGAGAAGCATAATGATCATGGGGTCCATCAGGGAATTGATGAACTTTCTGAACAAGCTCTCTTTCTCCGGTTCCTTGAGTTTGTTCTTTCCGTCCCGTTCCAGCCGGGCTTCCGCCTCAGCGGAAGTCAGACCGTTTTCGCCGGTCTCAAGATTTTCCAGTACTTCCCGGGCTTCCTGCAGGTAGCGTTCCATACAGACCTCCTTCTAAAAAAAACGGCCTTAACATATCCGGAACCGGAAATGTTAAGGTCTTGTTTGCATTTCATATTGACAATGCACCGCATGCCAGCCGGAGAATTCCGACGGTTGTTGACATACGGTCGAGAAACTACTCCCCTTCAACCTAGTAAAAATATCATGAACAAATTCAATTGTCAATAACTCCTTGCCCGTACAGGGAGTAAAATGGTTCTGTTAGAATATCGGAATCCGGAGGTATGTCCATTGAAACAGAAAGGAACGGTCCTGCTTCTGTCCGCAGTCATCTGCGCCTGTCTGGCCGGATGCGTTTCTTACCGTCCCGAAATTTCCGGGACCCCCGCTCCCTCCGCCACTCCGGCTCCAACGCCCACCCCGGCGGTCTTCACTGCCACCGTGACCGCAGAACCTCTGCCCACGGATGTGCTGGGACTGATCATCGAGGACCCGGACACGCATTACTACTCCTACCTGTCTTTCGGGAACCTCCGCGTCTACGAGTATGATACCGGGACCTTTCTGGACGGGATCTGCTACAGCAGTTATCCCGTGCCTCTGGCAGGTACTATCCGGATCATATACCGGACGGAAGACGGCAGGATCTGCGGGGAAGGAACGCTGCACAACGCAAAGGGCACCAATGAAATACAGCCCGGCAGCAACGCGATCTATGCGGAGATCCTGACGGACATCAGTGTCCTTTCCATGGATTACACTTTTGAAGTCACGGAGTCCTTCCGTCCTCTGGAGCAGTGACCTCTCTATGAAAAAAACAATCTCTCTGCTACTTATCCTTCTGCTTCTCACCGGCTGCTATCCCGTTAGCGGGGATGTCGCCGGCATTTCTTTCCGTTATGACCTGGCCTGGTCAAGAAACAACGCTGAAACCGGGAAACCGTATGAAGACGCGTCCTATGCCGCCGGCAACGTGTTTGTTGTTGCGGATGGCGTTTCCAGGGATGACTCGGAGTATTACGGAATGGAGGACGAAAGTCCTGCATCCTATGCCGCCGGCAGGGCTGCCGCCCTGGTCGGAAGAGTTCTCAGTTTCTCCTCCCGTCCCGATACCGCAGCACTGGCCGCATTCCGCAGGGCATCCGCGTCCGTTGGCAGATACAACCGTTTTGCCGGATTAACGATTCCCGCCGCATCCTCCTATGTATCGGCGGTCCTGAAGGACGGCTCACTGTATTATTCGTATATAGGAGATAATCATCTGATGCTGATCCGGGACGGAAAAGCCACGGAGTTCTGCGAAAAGCAGACCGATCCGGTCCATGCTGCCGGCGGAGCCGCCGGTCTTGGCATGACCCGGGAGGAATATTACCGGGAAGTAGTCAACTGTGTAAGGGAAGACGGCCTCGGATACGGTGTGGTAACCGGTGAGGCCCGGGCCGAAAAGTTTCTGCGCACCGGCAGTTTCCCTCTGCAGGCCGGCGACCGCGTGATCCTGTCCTCCGACGGACTGGACACCTGTTTTAAACACGCCGATATACAGCAGCTCGCAAAACTGTCGGCAAAAGAGATCCTGGATATCTCCCGTCCCTACGACGAGGCTCCCTACGGATCCTATGCCCATGATAAAACGCTGATCGTTATCGATATTCTGTAGAAAAAGAATCAGTTGATCTTGATACAGGCGATCTTAGCCGCGTCTCCGTCCCCGCCCTTTCCGCGGGTACCGACCACCAGATAACTTCCGTATACCGCCGGAGTGGAATCGATCCTGGAGCCCAGACTGACGGATGTGAGTTCCGATCCTGTCAGAGCATCGTACATTTTCACGGATCCGCTCCTGTCACACTGTAAAAGCAGGCCACGCCCCGTTTCCGTATAGACCAGAACCGGAGAAGCCCAGTAATCCGCGGACTGCTCCTTTGTCCATACGACCTCGCCCGTGCGTTTGTTGTAAGCAATGATCTTTCCGCCGAGAGTATAGTTGGAAGAAGCGGGTTCCGTCTTCCCGGAATCCTCGTCCTCCTTCGCGCCATCCTCCGGCAGGGTATCTCCTTCCGGCTGTTCCGCCACCGCAGTGTTCAGCACAGTCAGATCCATGGAATAGAACACCAGCTCCGAAACGTTGCCCCTGCCGACCTGAGGGGTGGCGATGGTTCCGCCGCTGCTGTTCTCGTCTCCTGTGGAGGCAAGCCATTTCTGTTCCCACCGGAGAGCGCCGGTCAGCGCGTCAAAGCAGCGGTGATATGTATAGCCGTATTTGTCCTCCACCGTCGGATTCTTCACCTGGCTCGCGGCGTATAAAAAGACCGTGTTGTCCTGAAAACTTTCATCCAAAACAACCGTCGCATCCGCATCCTCGTTCATGTCCGCAACATACTCCAGCGACATGGAATTGATGTTCACGCACTGAAGCCTTCCGCCGTTGTCCGTAAAGAACACATACTCGCCGAACCCGGCAACGGAACTCTCGACTCCGTACCAGCGTTTCCCGGCGGAATCGTTCTCGCTGTAATCCGAGCCCTGGTATCTGTATTTCACAAGTTTTTCCGGATCAATGGTGATCGTTCCGGCATTCGCGTCAAAAACCGTGTTCAGTTTGGAAGTGTACAGTACTCCGTTTTCTCCGGCGAAGATCAGGGTGTCGTCCACAATGAGCGGGCTCCCGTCGTATGCCTGCCATTCCCGGTTACTGAAATAGTCATGCCCGCCGAACCGTGTGATCTCCTCGTTGGTGATCAGGGAGATCGCGTGCACGTATGCCATGCCCAGTCCTTTCTCATTCGTGGTCTGGATGCTCTGTCCCACATATAAAATAGGCCAACCGTTCGGGTCCAGACAGGGCGTGGATTTCATAACAACACCCACGTTGATCGGCTCCCGGGTCTTTGTTCCGGTAGTCAGTTCAAAGAAGTAGATCTTCCCGTCCATGGCGGGATAAATGACTTCCGTAAAGTCCGCCTGGTCCTTGAAACTGTCCGCGACTCCAAGAACCGGCCGCACCTCATCCGACCAGTGAATAATCAGTGGCTGGCCGGTCCATCCGGTCCCGGTCCATGTCCCGATCCCGCCGATCGCCTGCTCCCAGCTCTTTCGCAGGATCTGCTCCTCCACGTCCGCTGTTCCGGCGCTGAAGGAGGAACGGTAATTATTTCCGCCAAATGTAAGAATTCCGTCAGCGGAAGTATAGTCATCCCCGTGTGAGAAAGATATCTTCGGATCCCTGCTGTAACTGTCCACCTCGTCGCGTCCGATACCCGCCGTATAGGAAAACCCGAACAGCGTAGGATTCGCTTCGGAGGACGCGCGGACTTTCATGTCGGAGGACAGATGCGGCGCGGGGGTCGGTGTCGCGGCGGTCCCCGCCGTCGGAACCGGCGTGATCTCCGCCAGAAGCGCCTCCTCCTGCTTGTCTCCGGTCAGTTTCAGCACAAGAAACACAACCCCTGCCAGAACCAGAAGAAATACTGTCAGGAAGACAAAAAACTTCGGTTGTACCCTGCGTTTAGCCATGAGTCTCCGTTTTCAGGATATCTTGATCCCGAATATCTTTTTATCCTTGTTTCCGATTACGATCATGTTGCCGTAAGCGATTCCGGAAGCCTCAAAGTTCTTTCCCCCGGATTCCAGAATACATAAGCGGTCGCCGGTGGCTCCGTCAAACAGATAAACGTTTCCGTGGGAATCCGGCTGAACGATATAGGCTGTTCCGGCTTCATCGTAGATCGCGATCGGACTGCTCCACGCGAAATTCGTCTTCTTTTCCCAGACGATCTCTCCGGTATTCTTGTTGATCGCCACCGTGTATCCCAGTGAAATGTTGTCCGGATCACTGTCGGAATAAGTCCGTTCAAACGGAATGATCACCAGATCGGAGATGTTTCCCTTTCCGAGAATCGCCGTGGCCTGGATCCCGCCCCGGGCATTGGCGGTGGTATGAACGCTCTTTTCAACCTTCCACAGGATCTCACCCGTGACCGCATCCAGTTTGAACATGGGCACGGTTCCCGTTGCTTTCTGGTTCTGCGTAAAGTGCAGCGTCGGTCCGGCATACAGGTATGCCGTCCGTCTTGCTTCATCCTCCTCCAGAACAAGGGATCCGTTCGCATCATCGCCCACATCCTGGATCCAGACCGGCTCCAGCGTGTTGATGTTGATGCACTGAACATAGCCGTCGTTGGAGGCAAGATACATATATTCGCCCCAGATGGTCACACTGCTTTCGAACCCGAGCCAGTACATATCCACGCCTTCATTGCTTTCCGTGGTAGAACGGGTGGAATTATATCGGTATTTCGCCACCTCGCCCGGGTGCATGGTCAGCGTCCCGGCCGCCTCGTCGTATTCTGTGTTCAGCTTGATCGTGTATATGATCCCGTTCTCGCCCGGATAGATCAGCGTATCCGTTTCCGCGCTGACCAGCGGAGAACTGTCGTATGCGTGCCATTTCCGGATAGCGAAAGGATCGTATGCTTTTCCGAACTCGTACAGGACCGAGCCGTCCACCAGACTGACCGCCATGGCCCGGGTCTGCATTTCCGGATAGTCATCGTACATATCTCCGGATCCCAGATACAGGATCGGATATCCGCGGGGATCCAGTGCCCCGGCTCCCTTGAAGGGCATGTTCAGCTTCAGGATATCCCTTGTCTTTTCTCCGGTTTTCAGATTCAGAAAATAAACGTCCCCGCTGACGGTTGCGTAGATCACTTCCACCAGATCCGGATCCTGCTTGGCGGAATCGTACATGGTCTTCATGATCTTCTTCGTGGATTCCGGCCATTTGACAGCCAGAGGCTGTCCCGTCCATACACTGCCGGTCCACGTGCCTTTGTAGGAATAGCCGGAACCGCGCATGATTTCCCCGGTCTCCACTTCCCAGACCTTCTTCAGCAGCTTGTCCACCACTGTGGCGGTCCCGTAGGCCGCGCCTTCCCGGTAGTTGTTCCCGCGGAATGTCACGATGCCTTCCATCTCCGTGTACTCCTCACCGGTCCCGAACACGATGGGTGTCTCTCTCTGGTAGGAATCCACCTGAGTCCCGTTCACCTCAACCGCGGATTCGTATCCCCAGTTCTCCGGCTTTGTACTGTCCACGGCATGGGGAATGTCGAATTTCGGCGTCGGCGTGGGTGTCGGCGTCGGCTCCGGAGTAGGCGATGGCGTGGGTGACGGTGTCGTAAACAGCGCAGCGAGACCGCCGGGCTGTTTCTCTGCCTGTGTTTCTTCCTCCGGCGCCGTTGTTCCGGAAGGTTTCAGAAGCACCAGGGCGAGAATGCCCTGAATAAGCAGTACAAGGACCGCAATCAGGACGATCAGGATCGGCTTCGGACGGAGTCTTCTCTTTTTGCGGCGTTTCTTTCCGCCGCCGGAGGATCCGGAACCTCCACGGCCCGTTCCGCCGGACCGCGTTCTGTTGGCATAGGCATCCCGCTGCTCCGACCGGTCATAGTACCGGTCCGTCTGTGTCTGGCGGTTCTGTCCGCCGTTCCCTGACCGCACCGGATAACCGTTTCCATCCCGGTATCTTTCCCGGGCGTACGGGTCGGCAGGCCTTCTTCTTTCCTGATATTCTGTATTTTCACGGTACCGGTCTGTTTCCGCGTCATACCGGCTGTTTCCCCGGTAGGCGTTCTGAGCCCGGTAATCACGTGAGTCGTATTCCTCGAAACGACGGTTATCCAATAGTTCTCATCCTCCTGCGAACAGATAGATATACTTTCAGTGTTATAACAAGATTATACCAAGCAAACCCCTGCGGAATTGTTGTAGATTTGTGAATTTCACGCAAAGACGGGTCAAAAAGCGATCCGGTCCATCCCGAAGGACGGACCGGATCAATAACATGGGGGACAATTTTTCATTGAAGTCTGATCTGTCAGCTGATAACCACCCGGATGACCTGTACGCTGGGCGTCGTGATCAGTTCCATGGTAGCGTCGTCGTCCCGGATGTAAACCGTCACCGGGATATCATAGGTTCCGGGCCCAAGACCCGTTACATCCACATCCACCTTGATGGAACTGCGCTTCAGGACGGACAGCAGTCCGACTCTTCCTTCCACATCCAGATCGATCGCCTCCGGATCCAGTTCGGCGGTCAGCCCCTTTCCAAGTCCGGTGACCTGGACAGGCAGCGTCTCAAACCGCATGGTGTCCGTCATTTCCGTGATATCCAGCGTGACGGAGACCGTGGAGGAATCCAGAAGCGTCACATTTTCCGGAACGATCAGCTGGGCCTCAAACGCCATGCTTTCCTTGGCTCCGCTGACACTGACCGGTTCAAACTGCAGGCTCTCCACATTCTCCAGATTATCCTGCGCTCCCACGATCCGGATGGTCTGCGGAGTTGTCGCGTACGAATCCAGCTCGTAGTTCGGAGCCAGTTTGTCGAGTCCCAGCAGGGATCCCTCGACATCCACCGGCACTTCCTTGACAGCATAGATCGGAATGACCACCGTGGAGGACGGAAGCGTGCCGACGGCGACGCTGGAATCGATCACGTGATCCTCCGAATCATACAGGACCAGATCAAATGTGCCGAAAATCGAATAGGTCTTTCCTGTCAGGTTTACCACGCATTCCGCGTGGGAAATCCTGGATACATCCGTCTTGGCGCCTTGAATATCGATCTTTGCCGTGCTGGAGATATTGTCCAGATCCGCCCAGTATCCGTCCGGTACCTCTCCTTCCAGCGTGCAGGAGATCGGGATCGTCTTGCTCACCAGAGAGTCAATGTCCACCTTGACAGTAGCCGGCGAAACCTGCTGGATCACGCCGAGAGCGGATGAGATGTTGGCCGTCACGGGGATCTCATACTCGCCCGCCTTGCTGATATTGCGCAGGTTGATGGAGGCAGAGACCGCGCTGGCGGATACATTGTAGTAATTCCGGATCTGCGTCTTGACCGCCACATCCACTTCCCGCAGCAGTTCCTCCCTGTCTCCGCGGACGCAGAGACCTTTCGCCATCAGTTCGGCTTCCCCGTCGAAACTCGTTGCAACATTTTCGATCGTTTTGACCCTGTAGGGGTTGATATCCGCGATGACATAGCCCCAGAGCATGATCGCAAACAGAATCGACAGGATCTTGAAGCCGATATCCTTTGTAAAGAAGTCTTTAACGGACTGCCCGAAGTTTTTCTTGTTGATCTCAATCATTCTGCGGCCTCCGTTTCATCCAGGACAGCGGCGTGTTTGCCTTCTGGAGGAACAGCTGTTCCAGAATGTTCCTCAAAGCCTTGGAATCCATGTAGCGCATCAGATTTCCGTCATGGGCGACGGAAATGGCGCCTGTCTCCTCGGATACGACGATCGTATAGCTGTCTGACACCGTGGAGACTCCCAGTGCCGCCCGGTGTCTTGTTCCCAGTTCCCGCGCTACCGTCATATCATCTGACAGCGGAAGGAAACATCCGGCGGCGACCACGCGGTTGCCGCGGACAATGACCGCACCGTCATGCAGCGGTGTGTTCGGCTCAAAGATATTTTCCAGAAGTGCGCCGGAAAGCAGGCCGTCCACCGGTGTTCCGGTAGAGATCAGGTCTCCCAGCCCGGTCTTCTGCTCCACGACGATCAACGCTCCCACGCGCCGCTTCGCCATGGCCTCAATGGAATGCTGCACCCCTTTGATCAGTTCCACGGAGTCATGCGTCTCCACGTCAAACAGCGCGGAACTCAGATTCTTTCCGCCGCGGCCGATCCTCTCCAGAACACGCCGGAATTCCGGCTGGAAAAGGACCACCAGAACTATAATGATGGAACCGGATTTCAAAAACGCGTCCAGGATCCAGCTCAGAGAATTCAATTGTACCAACTGGCTGATAATGGAGACTACGAACAGAATGCCGATTCCCTTAAGAACCTCAAACGCTCTGGTTTCTCTTGTCCAGACGATCAGTCTGTAGATCAGGATGGCAATAATGAGAATATCCAAAGCATCCACCCAGGAGAACTGGAGGAAACCGCTTGTTATCGCTTTAAACAATTCCGTTACAGACGGCATACAGACCCTTTTTGAACCTTTCGGCACAAGTTGTGCCCATTTCTCATTAGATTATACCATATATCGTGGTTTGAATGAAAAATTTTTGTGAGAAAAAAGCAAGATTTTCACAAAAAAGGTTTCCCCGTGGACCGGGCACGAAAAAGCGGCATCCGAAGATGCCGCTCAGGTGGAAATATGGGGGCTGATATCTTTTTTATCACCGTTTCTACCAGTCGGTGACCCTTTTCTGCATTATAGTTTGGGCGCATGTGCGCAGTCAATCTTTTTCTGCGTTTTTCGTGGACATCCCAAAAGAAAGTCCCGCCTGCGATGTACCGACCCCGTCTCCGTTATGGTATACTCCTTTTTGGAGGAACATGCGTATGCTGATACTTGGAATCTGCGGCGCGAGCGGCAGCGGAAAAAGCACACTCGCGGAAAATGTCAAAAAAGGTCTCTCCTGTTCCTGTGTTATCATCGGGCAGGACTGCTATTACAAAAACTTCCCGGAACTGCCCTACGAGGAACGGGTCAAACTGAACTATGACGAGCCCTCCATCTTTGATTTTGAGGAGATGCGCGCCGACATGGAGACGCTGATCCGGGGAGAGTCGATCCCCGCCAAAGCGTATGACTACGTCAACTATCTCCGGGCAGAAAGCACGGGTACGATCGATCCGCCGGATGTCCTGATCCTGGAAGGCATCCATATGTTCCACGACAAGCAGCTCTGCGCCCTGATGAATCTCAAGGTATATCTGGAAGTCGATACGGACATCTGCCTGCTCAGGCGTATCCGCAGGGATATCGTCAACAGGGGACGTTCCATTGACAGTATCGCCGATCAGTATCTGAAAACCGTAAAACCGATGTACGAAAAGTACATCGCCAAATATATCGCCGACGCTGATTTCGCCATCATGCGGGGCGGCGAAAACAGGAAAGCCTGTTCCGCGATCATCTCCTATCTGAACGCGGAACTTGCCGCCGGCCATTCCGGAAACGAATCACTTTGATCAGAAAAGAGGTAATACACATGGCAGAAACAAGACCGTATGTCAGTTGGGAACTCATGAACGATTTTCTGACGGACGCGTTCGTCGGATACGGTGTTCCCCGGGAGGATGCGCAGATCTGCGCCGATGTGCTTCTGGAAAGCGACCGCCGCGGAATCGAAAGTCACGGATGCAACCGCTTCAAACCCATCTACATCGACCGGATCAAAGCCGGGATTCTGAATCCCGTCACCAAGATCGATGTCCTGAAGGACGGCCCCACAACGGCAGTCCTGGACGCCAACGACGGCATGGGCATGGTCGTTTCCCACAAGGCTATGGAAATGGCCATTGAGAAAGCAAAAACCTACGGGCTCGGCATGGTCGCAGTCCGCAATTCCTCGCATTACGGCATCGCCGGCTACTGGGCAGGCATGGCGACAAAAGCAGGGATGATCGGCATGACCGGAACCAACGCGCGTCCTTCCATCGCGCCAACTTTCGGTGTGGAAAACATGCTGGGGACCAATCCCCTCACCGTAGGGATCCCCACGGATGAGCCTTTCCCCTTTATGCTGGACTGCGCCACGTCCATCTCCCAGCGCGGCAAGATCGAATACTATGCCCGGATCGGAAAGGATACTCCCGCCGGCATGGTCATCGGCCGGGACGGCAGTGCCATGACGGACAGTCCGGAGATCCTGACCGCGCTGACGGAAGGAAAGGCAGCTCTGGCGCCTTTGGGCGGCATCGGGGATGAACTGGCGGGATACAAGGGATACGGATACGCCACCATCGTTGAGATCCTTTCCGCCGCGCTCCAGGCAGGCAGTTATCTGAAAATGCTCACCAACAAGGATGAAAACGGGAACAAGAAGCCCTACAACCTCGGTCACTTCTTCCTGGTCATCGATCCGGAAGCCTTCATGGGACTGGAATCCTTTGAGAAGACCGCCGGCAACATCCTGCGTGAGCTCCGCGCTTCCGAAAAAGCACCCGGCCGCGACCGCATCTATACCGCGGGCGAAAAAGAATATCTGGTCTGGCTCGACCGCAAGGACAAGGGCGTTCCCGTGGGAGACGCCGTGCAAAAGGAACTCATCTCCGTCCGCGACGAGCTGAAACTGCCCTACGTATTCCCGTTTGAGAAATAAAACAAGAAGGAGGATCCCATGCAGAAGTACGTGATGGCGCTGGACGCGGGAACCACCAGCAACCGGTGCATTCTTTTCGACCACGCAGGGGAGATCGTCTCCTCCGCGCAGAAGGAATTCACCCAGATCTACCCCCAGCCCGGCTGGGTCGAGCATGACGCGGATGAGATCTGGTCCACCCAGTACACCGTCGCTCAGGAGGCGATCCGCATAGCCGGCGCAGCGCCGGAGGAGATCGCCGCCATCGGGATCACGAACCAGCGGGAGACCGTCATCGTCTGGGACAAAGAGACCGGCAGACCCGTCTGCAACGCGATCGTCTGGCAGTGCCGCAGGACCGCGGAGTACTGTGATTCCCTGAAAGCCGACGGACTCTCGGACATGATCCGTGGGAAGACCGGTCTGATCATCGACGCCTACTTCTCCGGAACCAAACTGCGCTGGATCCTGGAAAACGTTCCCGGCGCCCGGGAAAAAGCGGAAGCCGGAAAACTTCTGTTCGGCACGGTGGATACCTGGCTCATCTGGAAACTCACCGGAGGAAGGGTCCACGCCACAGACTACTCCAACGCGTCAAGGACCATGCTTTTCAATATCCACACGCTGGAGTGGGATGAAGACATCCTGTCTCTGCTGAATATCCCCCGCTGCATGCTGCCGGAAGTCCGGCCGTCCAGCGGCGTCTTCGGAATGACGGATCCCTCCCTGTTCGACACGGAGATCCCCATTGCCGGAGCCGCGGGCGACCAGCAATGCGCCCTGTTCGGGCAGGCCTGCTTTAACCCCGGAGAAGCGAAGAATACCTACGGAACCGGCTGTTTCCTGCTCATGAATACGGGAGCCGAAGCGAAGCATTCGGAGCACGGACTGCTTACCACCATCGCGTGGGGCATGGACGGGACCGTAAACTACGCTCTGGAAGGCTCCATCTTCATCGCCGGCGCGGCGATCCAGTGGCTGCGCGACGAACTGCACATGATCGATTCCGCTCCGGATTCCGAATACTTTGCCAACAAGGTCGAGAACACCAACGGCTGTTATGTCGTTCCCGCCTTTGTGGGCATCGGAGCGCCCTACTGGGATCCCTACGCCCGGGGCTGCATCGTGGGACTGACACGCGGTGTGAACCAGGCGCATATCATCCGGGCAACGCTGGAATCTGTCGCTTTCCAGGCCAACGACGTCCTGCGGGCCATGGAACAGGATTCCGGCATCACCCTTTCCGCCCTGAAAGTGGACGGCGGCGCCTGCGCCAACAATTTCCTGATGCAGTTCCAGTCGGATATCATCAATGTTCCCGTGTACCGTCCGCACTGTGTGGAATCCACCGCCACCGGCGCCTCCTATCTGGCGGGTCTGGCCGTGGGTTTCTGGTCCGGAAAGGAAGATGTTGTCAACAGCCGGAAGATCGACCGTGTCTTTGTTCCGGACATGGACGCAAAGAGCCGGGAATCCCTGCTTGAGGGATGGCAGGCCGCCGTAAAACTTTCCATGGGCTGGGCGAAACCATGCGTCAGATGATCCTTTTTGATCTGGACGGCACTCTCTGGGACGCATCCGTCCAGATGAACGCGTCCTGGGAACAGTCTTTCCGGGAGCTGGGGCTTCCGTATCCCGGATATGAGACGCTCCGTTCCAACCTCGGACGCCAGTTTATCGATGTGCTGCGTGAATGGGTCCCGGATAAAACAGAAGAAAAGCGCGTTTCCATTTTAAAGTACTGCGCGGAGGCGGAGATCGTCTATCTGAAGGACCGCCCCGGCGTTCTGTTTCCCGGTGTCCTGGAAACGCTCCCCGTTTTACGGGAAAACTATGACCTCGGGATCATCAGCAACTGTGAGCCGAATTACATCGAGACCTTCCTGGAAGCCATGAAACTCACAGATCTGTTTCTGGATATCGAGTGTTCCGGAAACACTCTGCTCAGCAAGGGAAAAAACATCCGGCTGCTGCTGGACAGAAACGGCTCTCCGGACGCGGTCTACTGCGGGGACACCGCGGGAGATCTGGAAGCGGCACAGGAGGCGGGTATTCCGTTCATCCACGCCGCATACGGTTTCGGCACCGTCCCGGAAAGTCTTCCCTTTGTTTCCTCTTTCCCGGAACTGATCACAGCCGTTCCGTCCGTACTGTAAAAGTATATTTTCCATAACGCAAACAGGGCCGTTCAGGCCCTGTTTTCAAATTCTTTCAGTTTATCCCCGGATCAATCGTCATCCGTATCCTGATCGTTCGGGTCCGGCTCCGGCGCGTTCTCCGCCATCCGCATCATATTGAAGGAATCGTTCTCCATCTTCTTCATAAGGTCCCGGATCTCCGCGATCTGGTCGCCCGTCATCTGTTCCGGCTTTGTTTTCATCAGAAGCCGCCGCAGATCCGCGATATCCGCCTTAATCTGCCGCTTTTCCTCCTTCGGAAGCTGCTTCCTGACCTTTCTCAAAGAGTATTCCGTTTTGTTCACCAGGGAGTTCGCGTCCGCATGGATGGAAATGGCATCCCTGCGGATCTTGTCCTGAGACGCATACTGTTCCGCGTCACGGATGGCGGCATTGATCTCCTGATCCGACATCTTGTCGTTTGCCGTTATGGTAATGGACTGCTGTTTTCCGGTATCCAGATCCCTGGCCGAAACCTTCAGGATGCCGTTGGCATCGATATCAAAGGTGACTTCGATCTGGGGCACGCCGGCGGGCGCCAGTTTGATCCCGTTCAGCTGGAACTTTCCGATGGTCTTGTTGTCCCGCGCCATGGGGCGCTCACCCTGCAGAACATGGATCTCCACGCTCCTCTGGAAAGACGCCGCCGTGGAAAAGACCTGGGAATAATGGATGGGAAGGGTGGAGTTCCTTTCCACGAGCCGGGTGGCAACGCCGCCAACTGTCTCAATGGAGAGGGAAAGCGGTGTGACGTCCAGAAGCAGGATGCCGCCGGCATTGCCGGAAGCGACCTGCAGCGCGTGTCCGGAAAGGGTGTCCGCCTGGATGGCCGCGCCCTGGGCAACGCACTCGTCCGGATTGATATTCTTGGACGGGATCTTTCCCGTCAGTTTCTGTACCTTCTCCTGCACCGCGGGTATCCTGGTGGAACCGCCCACCAGAAGGACCTTGCTCAGTTCGGAGGCCGCGATGCCCGCGTCCGTGAGCGCGTTCCGCACCGGTCCCTCGGTCCGGTCCACGAGTTTTTCCGTCAGTTCGTTGAACTTCGCCCGGGTCAGGACATATTCAAAATGAACGATCTCCCCGCGCACATTGGCCAGATACGGCAGCGTGACGGTGGCTTTCTCGGAAAGGGAAAGCTCCTTCTTCGCCTGCTCCGCCGCTTCCCGGATCCGCTGCATGGCGGTGGGATCCGAGGAGAGATCCGTCTTATGCTGTTTCTTGATCTCTGAAAGCAGATACTTTACGACCGCTTCGTCAAAATCGTCTCCGCCCAGATGGTTGTCGCCGTTGGTGGCAAGGACCTCGATAACGCCCTCGCCGATCTCAATGATGGAGACGTCGAAAGTGCCTCCGCCAAGATCGTAGACCATGATCTTCTGGGCGACGCCGTTGTTCAGGCCGTAGGCAAGCGCGGCGCTGGTGGGCTCGTTAATGATCCTCAGAACGTTGAGTCCCGCGATCTTTCCGGCATCCTTGGTCGCCTGGCGCTGGATATCGTTGAAATAAGCAGGGACCGTAATGACCGCGTCCGTGACAGGCTCACCGATATACGCCTCCGCGTCCTGACGGAGCTTCCGCAGGATCATGGCGCTGATCTCCTGGGCGGAAAAGTTCCTGCCGTCGATTCTGACCTTCCAGTCCGTTCCCATGCGGCGCTTGACGGAAGCGATGGTCCTGTCGCTGTTGACCGCCGCCTGACGCTGGGCGGCTTCCCCCACCAGACGCTCTCCGTCCTTGGTGAATGCCACCACGCTGGGTGTTGTGCGGGAGCCCTTGTCATTCGGAATGATCACGACCTGTCCGCCTTCCACAACAGCCACGCAACTGTTGGTCGTTCCCAAATCAATGCCAATCGCTTTTCCCATTTTCGAACTGTCCTTTCGAGGTTAGAATCTGAACCCGCACATGAAGAAGCGGGAGATGATCTGTAAGATCATGAATCCGATAAAGAATTTAAACAGGATCGAACTGCTGCATCCGGTCTGGGTCGCGTAAGCCGGTTCCCGGTTGACCGTCTGATCCGCCTGTCTGTATCTGTTCAGAAGGGTATGATATATCTGGTTGTTCGGGTCCATCCGGACCGCGCGGAGCATGCACTCCGTCGCCTGGCTCCGGTTCCCCGCACCGTTGTACGCCACGCCGCAGAGATAGTAGAACCGTGCGTTCCTGCCCGTGCTGCGGACCTGGGAAAGTATATTGATCGCGTCATGATATCTGCCGTTTTTGATGGCGTTGACGGCATTCTGGAATTCCGCGGGATCTCCGGCCTCATACTCCGGTGCCGTATTCGCGTTCGACTGGCTGCCGTAAAAACCGCCGCCGAAGAAATCCGACCAGTCGAATCCGCCGAAATCGCTGTACCAGCCTCCGGCTCCCTTGTATCCGTTACCGGAACTGTAGCCCGAACTGTAGCCGCCGGATCCGTAGGAGCTGTTCCCGTTTTCCCGGTAGTATCCGGAATAGCCGGAACCGTAAGGATTGGAATAGGACTGTCTGCGCTGCTCCTCCTCACGCCTCGCCGAGTACTTGTCCGGATTCGTAAGCATGTCATACGCTTCGTTGACTTCATTCATTTTTTCACTGGCCTTCGGGTCGTCCGGATGGAAATCCGGATGGCATTCCTTCGCTTTTTTGCGGTATGCCTTTTTGATCTCCTCCTTGGAGGCGCCCCTCTGGATGCCCAGTACTTTATACGGGTCCTGAACCATACCTTCCCCCGGTGTTTATGTTCTCTTGATGATCTCCTGCCGGCACTGCGGGCAGGTCACCTTGATTGTGCCTTTTCCTCTGGGAACACGCAAGACTTTTTTGCAACCGGGACATCTGAAATAGATATGGGTCTTCCGGTCCGTCCACTTTTTTTTCAGAAGGCTGAAGAATCCCTTTACCTTGTCACGAATCCCGAGATACCATGTCCTCTCCCGCAGACGCTTGTCCGTGTTCTTGGAATAGGTGCGGAACAGAGAGAAGATCATGAGCGCGAGCGCCGGGATCCGCAGAAAGCTCAGCGCGTTGAACAGAGACAGGAAAAAGACCGCGATCCCCGCCCATGTCAGAAACCGGGAGAATTCATCCACGCCGTATCTGCCCTGCATGAACTGCTGCAGTTTGTATCTGAGATTGTCTAAAAAATTCCTCATCGTATCCTTCGGCCCTCCGACTGCAAATCTTTTTCTACCGATAATAGAATAACAGAAAAATGTAAATTTCCATGGGGGTCTCGGCCCTCAAATTGTGTTCTTTCTGTGACTTTTTGCTTATACGGTATCCGCTTTCCATTTCCCGCTTCCCGCCTTTTGTAAAGATTCTTATAACCATGGGCAGAAAACGTAGCCGTTTGAAACTCCCCGTGCTATTGTGGTATCCGTAGACCCGGAAT
>R22__coassemble_495_pt1 | contig 25434 bp, 23 predicted proteins | sample R22__metabat2_high_PE_038 | metagenome-assembled genome bin R22
TCTCTGAGGCAAAAGCTGTCCGTCTTCTCCCCTATCTGGACCGCCTGCACTCCCTGAAAGTCAACCGGGCGGAACTGGCCGTTCTTTCGGGAATGCCTGCGGAAAACCTGCAGGAGATCCGCGAGGCTTCCATGTCTCTGATTGATCGGGGCGTCAGGGAAGTTTTCGTAACAATGGGGAAAAAAGGCGCCTGCTGTTTCACGGAGAGCGAAGCCTTTTCCGTTCCCGAGTACCCGACGGAAGACACGTATGTCACCTGTGCGGGCGATTCCTTCGCGGCAGCGGCTCTGTACGGAGCGCTTCGCGGTCACAGTTTGCGCGACCGTCTGCTTTTGGGAACCGCGGCGGCGCATATCACGCTTCAGTATCCCGGCAGTTGTTGCGGGGATATGTGTGAAGAATATCTTCTGCAGGAGTTTGAGATAACCTCCGGTTTTCTGACGCCGGAGCCTGTTTGATTCATGAAGATCCGTTTTAACAAAGCGGGGGGTGATTTTTCCGAAGGCTCCATCCCCTCCAACATCCTCTCTCTTGCCATTCCGCTGATCATCGCGGATCTCGTAAATGTCCTGTACAATCTGGTCGACAGGATGTACCTCGGGCACATCCCGGGCACAGGGACCCTCGCCCTCACCAGCGTTGGCCTTTCGCTGCCCGTCATTACATTGATCACTGCCTTTGCCAGTCTGGTCGGTTACGGCGGAGCGCCTCTTTTCTCCATTGCACGGGGCGAAAAGAATGACGGACAGGCGAAGACGATCATGGAAACCTCTTTTTTGCTGCTCCTCGGAACTTCGCTTCTCCTGATGGTTCTGCTTTTCGTATTTGCCAGACCGGTGCTTCTTCTCATCGGTGCGGATGATACGACCCTTTCCTGTGCACTGGAATATCTGCGTGTTTATCTGATCGGTACCCCGTTCGTTCTGGTCACGCTCGGGATGAACCCCTTCATAAACGCACAGGGCTACGCAAAAACAGCCATGTTCACGACGCTTCTGGGTGGAATCCTCAACATCCTTCTGGATCCTGTCTTTATCTATCTTTTCGGGCTGGGCGTAAAAGGCGCGGCCATTGCGACTGTGATCTCCCAGTTGTGCAGTTCCGTCTGGGTCTGCCGGTTCCTTCTCGGTCCGGTCTCTCCTGTCCGGCTGGAAAGACTGCATCTTGATCTCAAGGAAGCAGGGCGGATCCTTGCTCTCGGAATCTCGGGATTTGCCTTCAAAGTCACGAACAGTATTACCCAGGCTGTGGCCAATGCCATGCTGAACGTCTACGGCGGTGATATGAGTCTTCTGTTCGTCGGTTCCCTCTCCATCATTCATTCTCTGCGAGAAGTTTCCACGCAGCCCGTGTCCGGTCTCACCAATGCGGCACAGCCTGTCATGAGCTACAACTACGGTGCCGGAGAATACAAGCGCGTCCGTGACTGCATCAAATTCGTGTTTCTCAGTGCAATGGGCTGCAACCTCGTTTTTTGGGCGCTTCTGCAGTTTTTCCCGGAAACCTTTATCCGGATCTTCGCTTCCGATCCGGACCTGATCCGGACCTGCGTCCCATGTCTGAAGATCTACTTCGGCGTCTATTTCATGATGACGCTCCAGCTGACAGGGCAGAACACATATGTCGCCACGAACAAACCGAAATTCTCTGTATTTTTCTCCCTGTTCCGCAAATTTGTGCTGGTCCTCCCGCTGACACTGCTTCTGCCCCGCACAAGCATGGGCGTATATGGGGTATTCTATGCGGAACTGATCTCCCAGATGATTGGCGCGTCAGCCTGTTTTATCACCATGATGCTGACTGTATGGCGGGAGCTGAAACAAAAAGAAAAGATTGTAAACAGTACGAAACCGCCGACAGATGCGGCTTCCGCTGTTCTATAATGATTTGAGAACACACAGGATATGGAACGAATGCCGATTATTGACTCACACTGTCATATTTTCCCGGAACTGATCGCGGAACGCGCGTCAGCGTCCATCGCCGGTTTTTACGATGATCCCGTCTGCTGCGACGGATCGCTGAAAACGCTCCTTTCCCTCGGGGAAGCCGCCGGAATCACCCGGCACGTTGTCAGCAGTTCCGCCACGAATCCGCATCAGGTGTCCCACATCAACCGCTTTATTTCCGACTCGGTCCGGCTCTATCCGGACCGCCTTACGGGACTCGGCTCCCTGCATCCGGACAGTCCGGATATCCAGACGGATGTGGATCAGATCCTGTCCCTGGGTCTTGCCGGAGTCAAGGTGCATCCGGATTTCCAAACTGTCGCTGTGGACGATCCCCGGTTCTTCCGCCTTTTTGAATGCTGTCAGGGAAAACTGCCCGTGCTGTGTCACTGCGGCGACAGCCGGTTCCGCTACTCCAATCCTGTTCAGATCAAACGTGTTCTGAAAAACTTTCCGGACCTGACCCTGATTGCCGCTCATTTCGGCGGCTGGACTGTCTGGAGAGATGCCGTTGCGCAGCTGTATGATTCGGAAAGAATCCGGATCGACTGTTCCTCGTCCCTGTTTACACTGGGGCGTGCGGAAGCGACCGCATTCATCCGCTTTTTCGGTGCGGAACGCGTTTTATTCGGTGTGGATTATCCCATGTGGATTCCCGCTGACGAAGTGGCACGGTTCCGTGCATTATGCCTGACAGAGGAAGAGCAGGATCTGATCCTCTGGAAAAACGCTTCCGAGGTGTTTCAGATTCCGGTTTGACCGGCTTTTCCGGTCTTGATCAGTTCGTTTTTTTCCTGTTTCGTCATCCGTTTGATGGCAGCCTCTCTTCTGAGGGCTGCGGAGTGATCCGCACAGATCTCACGGTATACGGGCAGAACGGGCAGCCTGGACCTCGTATATTTGGCACCTTTCCCGCTGTTGTGTTCCGCGATGCGGTGGTCAGGATCTTTTGCGATCCCCGTGTAAAGCGTATTGTCGCTGCATCGTACGATATAGACCGTCCACTGTCCGGACGTTTGATCTTCAACTGACGGATCCATGGACAAAGTATAACAAAAAAGGAGACTGACCGCTATCGAACTGCTGGAGGGAGTACGTGTCCTGACGGACGCGAAAAGAATCATTACGGGGATTAATATTTCCTACGGAAATACGGAGCGTTCCGAGTCACTCTGTTACGGACTGATACAGGAGACCGTCCTGTCCTCCGACGGGGTCTGGACACCGCTGCGGCGTGATTCTGTACGCGATTCCGTCTACGATCTTGCTTCCGTGACCAAACTGTTCACCGCCGTCTCCGTCCTACAGCTGTATGCGCGGAGCAGACTGGATCTGAATGCCCCGGTCCGGAAATACGCTCCGATGTTCACGGAAATCGGAGATATCTCCGTGTATGATCTCCTTGCTTTTCAAAAAGACGTCTCCACGCCGGAGCGGATCGACACCCAGCCTGACCGGGCGCATGCCCTTTCTGTTCTTTTCCGGGCCGCGCCTTCCCCCAGGCCGGAGAAGCGTTATTACACGGATATGGGTGCGATGATCCTGAAATACGTTATAGAATCCGTTTCCGGTCTTTCGTATTATGATTGTATTCGTGAAAATATCCTGCAGCCTCTGGGAATGAACCGGACATTCTCCTCCGTTCCCCGGGATCTGCTGCCCGAAACCGCCTGCTACAATTACGAGCGCCGGATCCTTCCGGACGGTTCTTTCTCTTTGGACACGGACTGCCCGGTCGGGACCGTTCATGATCCAAAAGCACGCGTTCTCAGCCGGGACGGGCGTGACTGCTGCGGTCACGCCGGCCTTTTCTCCACGATCGAAGACATGACCCGGCTCGCGCAGGGTCTGCTGCGGGGAGATATCCTCTCAAGAGAACTGCTCTCTGAAATGGGGAAAAACCGCACCGGGTTCCGTCTTCCGGACGGAAGTTTCACCCATCATCTCGGCTATCTCTGTTACGCAAAGCACCCTGTTCAGACTTTCAGCGAAGTACCGGCATGCTTCTCGGACGGGACCGTTGCCCTGAACGGGTTTACGGGGAATCATTTCTCCGTGGATCCGAACCGGAATCTGTTTATGATCCACCTCTCCAACCGGGTCCACAACCGTGTCACTGTCGCTACTGGACGCCCCGATCCGGACAATCATCTGGAGACTCTCGTTTGGGATGACAAAAAAGAATACCCCGTCTCGCAGAATTACGTATATTATAAAGACAGTTATCTGAAAGGCCCGATCGGGGAGATCCTGGATCGGCGGTTCAAGGAATGATTCAATGAACAAGGAATACAGCAAAGCAGTAATCACACAAAAAGGTGAGCGCGTGCTCCGGGCAGGTCATCCATGGGTCTATGCCGACGAGGTCCTTCAGCTGGATCCGGTGCCTGAGGCCGGCTCGCTTATCAATGTTTTTTCTCAGAAGGACAAATATCTGGGTACCGGACTGGTGAACAGCAACAGCAAGATCCGCATCCGGATCATCTCCCGGAATGCCAACGACCGGTTTGACGAAGCTTTCTGGGAACGCCGTGTCCGGTATGCCATCGACTACCGCAGACATGTCATGGGAAAGGATTTCGACAACTGCCGTCTGATCTTTGGGGAAGCGGACATGTTCCCGGGTCTGACTGTAGTCCGTTTCTCTGATGTTCTTGTTGCGCAGGTCCTCTCACTGGGGATCGACCGGCGAATGGAAATGATATTCGACCTGATCGTCCGGATCCTTCGGGAATACGGAGAGTCCGTCACAGCCCTGTACGAACGGAACGACTCCCCACTGAGAAACAAAGAAGGGCTTGAGCCCGGAAAAGGTTTTTTCAAAGGAAGCGGTCTTCAGACCGGTCTGGACGGTCATGTCTCCATCCGGGAAAACGGCATATTCTACGATGTTGACTATATCAACGGACAAAAGACCGGCTTCTTTCTGGATCAAAAATACAACCGTCTGGCAGCAGCAAAACTCGCCCCGGGTAAAAACGTCCTGGACTGCTTCACCCACACGGGCGCTTTCGGGCTGAACTGTGCGAAAGCCAGTGCACGGCATGTCACTTCCATTGATATCTCCTCCGACGCGATCCTTCAGGCGCAGAAAAACGCGGAAATAAACGGTCTTTCCGGCGCCATTGACTATGTAACGGCAGATGTGTTTGAGTATCTTACTGCTCTGGCAGATTCGGGCAAATCCGAATTTGATTACATCATTCTGGATCCGCCGGCATTCACGAAGAGCAGCGCAACAGTCAAAAGCGCTGCCCGGGGCTACAAAGAGATCAACCTCAAGGCAATGAAGATCCTTCCCCGGGGAGGATACCTTGCCACTTGTTCCTGCTCACATTTCATGACGGATGAACTGTTCAGGGATATGCTTGTGCGTGCGGCGGAAGACGCATCCGTACAGCTGCGGCAGATCGAATGCCGCCAGCAGTCCCCGGATCATCCGATCCTCTGGAACGTGCCGGAAACAGATTACCTGAAATTTTACTTGTTCCAGGTCGTATAGTATGCGCGATTACACTCTCATCCGGTCTAAACGAAGAAGCATCTCCATTGAAATCAGCCGGAACGGTGATGTGATCGTTCGGGCCCCGCTCCACGCTCCCCTGTTCCGGATCAATTCTTTTGTCAGCAGCCGCGCTCCATGGATCGAGAAGACAGTCCGGAAGCAGCTTTCCAGACAAAATGCAAGCCCCGTTGTAACGCGGGCGCAGGCTGAACAGTTGAAAAAGGACGCTTGGCGAATCCTTCCGGAACGGCTTGAGTATTTCGCCGGAATTATGCGGCTTCCCGTTCCGGAAATGAAAGTAACGTCCGCACGCGGGCGTTTCGGGAGCTGCAACGCAAAAAACCGCATCTGTTTCTCAAAATACCTGATGGTGAACGATCCGCAGGCAGTGGATTACGTTGTTGTGCATGAGCTTGCTCATATCCGGAACAAGAACCACGGACCCGCCTTCTGGGCCGAAGTCGCTTCTGTATTCCCGGACTGGAAACGCCGGCGCAAAATGCTGGTCATGCCCGAAATCGAGGAGACCTCTGACACATGAAATATCTGTTCCCCAAAAAGAGCACATCCGGTAAACGGCACGGCGGCAGCGGATTCTCCAATGCAGGCATGCTGTGTGTCCTTTTGATCGTTCTGATCCTGGGAGTCATGCTTTATTACCAGTTCTTTCTGAAGACCGATTCCCCGTCCGATACCGTCCCCTCCGCCACACCGTCCCCGGTCTCCATGCTTTCGGATTCCAACACTCCTTCGGACGTTTCCGGGGTCGCGGATGGACCGTCTGAAACAGCCCTTGCGGAGCCATCGCCGCTCCCGGCGGAAGAAATGGAGCAGTTGATCCTGTCCGGTTTCAGCAGACTCTTGTCCGGGTCCGAGATCAGCTCCCTTTGTGCGGAAGATCTCTCCATTCTGTATTACGGTCTCTATGCCGTCTCCGGTCTGCGGATCTCTTCGGTTCTGCCGGATTCGGAATCCTATTTCAGTCAATTTTCCTGGTACAGTCCGAACGAAACGGATCCCTCTGCCGTGAAAGCCAGATTCAATGACTATCAGCGGCAGAACACCGCTCTTATCCAAACTTTCCGGGATGCTCCGGGATTCTGAACTTTAGGGGGCACAGTATGACAAATGACGCAAAAACCATCATGGACACCGTCCTCCAGGATGTCCTTCCCGATTCCGCGGTAAAACGGGCGCTGGACAAAATCACCTTCCCAGGCGGCAGGCTGGTCATGGTTGCCGCAGGAAAGGCTGCGTGGAAAATGGGAAACGCGGCATATGAACAGCTCGGCAACAGGATCGACAGCGGGATCATTATCACGAAGTACAATCATTCGGAAGGACCCGTCGGACATTTTGCCATTCGGGAAGCAGGTCATCCGGTCCCGGATGAAAACAGTTTTTCCGCTACAGAGGAGGCTGTTTCTCTGGTCAGCGGGTTGAAAGAACAGGATTCGGTCCTTTTCCTTCTCTCCGGAGGAGGCTCGGCACTGTTTGAACTTCCGGAAGTGAGTCCGGAAGAACTGACCGACATTACCGGACAGCTTCTCGCCTGCGGTGCGGACATCGTGAAAATGAACACCATCCGGAAACGGCTTTCCAAAGTCAAGGGCGGGCGTTTCGCTCAGATGTGCATGCCCGCGCATGTATACACAGTGATACTCAGTGACATCATCGGAGATCCGCTGGACATGATCGCGTCCGGTCCCGCCTGTCCGGATTCCTCCACGTCGGAACAGGCACTTCAGATCGCGGACGCCTACGGACTCCGGTTATCTTCCAATGCCAGAGAACTTCTGAAAACCGAAACCCCGAAAGAACTTTCCAATGTAACGACCTTCGTCACGGGAAGTGTAAAACAGCTCTGCCGTTCCGCCGAAAGGAAGTGCCGGGAACTCGGGTATGAGCCTGTTGTCCTGACAGAAAGTCTCTCCTGTGAGGCAAGGGAAGCAGGTTCTTTCCTTGCGGCGATCGCAAGAGATCACCAGAACACGGAACATTCTCTGGCGTTTCTCGCAGGAGGCGAAACAGTCGTGCATCTCACAGGCCACGGTCTCGGTGGACGGAATCAGGAAATTGCTCTTGCCGCGATTCCCGGAATCAGCGGCTGCCGGGATACCTGTCTGTATTCATTCGGATCCGACGGAACGGACGGCCCGACGGATGCCGCCGGAGGCTACGCGGACGGTTCCAGCATGACGCGGTGTCTGCAAAACGGGATTGATATCCAAGCGGTCCTTCAGAACAACGACTCTTACCATGCACTGGAAAAACTGGGTGACCTGATCATCACGGGAGCCACCGGAACGAATGTCAATGATCTGTCCGTCATCCTGATCAAAAGATGAATCAGGCCTCTGAAAGCCCCATTCTGTCTGGCTTTTCCATCTCTTTCATTTCTCAGAAAGCACAAAATGTTACGTTTATTTAAACAAAAACCACAAGATATTGTGATTTTTGTGTCTCTGAGATATAACTGTACCAGTGAATGAAAGAGAGAAGCCATGAGGGCGAAGAGGAAAGAAAGATGGAATTAACAAAGAAAAAAGACAATCTGATCGACATGCTGGTAAACAACCGTGCGGATGTACAGGAGGAAACTCTCTGCGAGAATTTTGCTTACCGCAGATCCCTTCTGTTCTATGCCAACGACTGTAAATATTGCAGATATGCCTGCAAGGTCAAAACCGGAAACGGCCGCAACTGTGATTACATCTGCACCTTTGCCATGCAGACAGAGTGCAGCGGCAAATAATCACTGTTTTCGAAACCAGTTTTTTCGGCCGGTCCTGGCTGTAGGGCCGGTCTTTTTTTGCACGAATTTTGCCCTGAAATGTAAAAAACGGTTCCTCCGTCTCTTTGTTCTAATTTTTTATTAGTTTCTCTAAAAATAAATTTGGTCTTTGGTTGACTTTGGAATAATGGAACGATATGATTAGAGCGAGCAGTAAAGCTTTATTATTTTTGATTTTTTTGGAGGGGCATTATGAGCAATTATGTCGATCGCGTAATCGAGTCCGTAAAAAAACGGGATGCCAACGAGCCTGAATTCCAGCAGACCGTTGAAGAGGTTTTGAAATCTCTTACTGTTGTTATAGATCAGCATCCGGAATATGAAAAAGCCGGTTTGCTTGAGCGTCTTGTAGAGCCGGAAAGAGTCATTGAATTCCGTGTTCCCTGGGTAGATGACAAAGGCAATGTCCAGGTCAACCGCGGCTTCCGTGTCCAGTTCAACAGCGCGATCGGACCCTACAAGGGCGGTCTCCGTTTCGCCTCCCATGTCAATCTTTCCGTCATGAAATTCCTCGGTTTTGAGCAGACCTTCAAAAACAGCCTGACCAGTCTCCCGATGGGCGGCGGCAAGGGCGGATCCGATTTCGATCCCAACGGCAAGTCCGATGCAGAGATCATGCGTTTCTGCCAGTCCTTCATGACAGAGCTCTACCGTCATATCGGGCCGAACGTTGACGTTCCCGCCGGTGATATCGGTGTCGGCGGCCGCGAGATCGGTTTCCTCTTCGGTCAGTACAAACGTATCCGCAACGGTTTTGAGAACGGTGTTCTGACAGGAAAAGGCCGTTCCTACGGCGGAAGCCTTGTCCGTCCGGAAGCTACCGGCTGGGGCGCTGTCTATTATCTCTGCGAAGTTCTGAAACATCAGAACGACAAGATCGAAGGAAAGACCATCGCGATCTCCGGTTTCGGAAACGTTGCATGGGGTGTTGCCATGAAGGCCTCACAGCTCGGCGCAAAGGTCGTAACACTCGCCGGTCCCGACGGATATGTGTATGATCCGGACGGAATCGGAACACAGGAAAAATGGGATTTCATGCTTGAGATGCGTTCCTCCGGCCGTAACCGCGTTCAGGATTACGCTGACAAGTTCGGTGTCAAGTTCGTTGCGGGTCAGAAACCCTGGGGCGAAAAAGCCGACATCTGCATGCCCTGCGCATATCAGAATGAGATCGGCATGAAAGAAGCGGATCAGATGATCGCAAACGGCGTCAAATATTACATCGAAGTTGCGAACATGCCGACCACAAACGAGGCTCTCTACCACCTGATGGATGCTCCCGGCATGATCGTTGCTCCGTCCAAGGCTGTCAACGCAGGCGGCGTTTCCGTCTCCGGTCTTGAGATGAGCCAGAACTCCGAGCGTCTTTCCTGGACTGCTGAAGAAGTTGACAACCAGCTCCACACCATCATGAAGAACATCCATGATGCATCTGCCCAGGCCGCGGAAGAATGCGGACTCGGATACAATCTGGTTGCCGGTGCAAACATTGCCGGTTTCAAGAAAGTCGCAGATGCCATGATGGCACAGGGTATTGTCTGAGAATCGGTTCAAGTAAAACAAAGAGGCTGTCAAACAGCCTCTTTTTTGTTGTATTTTCCTGAGCCGGACAAATGTCGCGAGGGTCCTTACCGTTCGTCCTCTTCCGCTTCCCTGTTCCGCGGGGATCTTTCGCGAACATGTCTCATTCGTCTTTCTTTTCTGTCTTCCTCCCGGAAGTTCTCCCTGATCAGACAAATGGATGTGATCAAAGCACACACGGCAAGCGCGGCAAAAACGATCTTGCTCAGTTCGCTCGTCATAAAGGCCATGTATTCATTGAATTTATCAATCACAAAAAACGTGAGCGTCATAAGAGACAGGGCAATCGTAATATGCGGTATTATTTTCTTCATCCTGCCTGACCCTCCGTGTCCACTTCCTTGATATAGATGATATCGCTGGCATCCCGTCCTCCGCCAAGCACATGGCTCCATGCCTTGTCACCGAATGTCATGACGGCCGTTTTTCCTCCGTCCAGATTGTATGCGACTTTACAGCCAAGCTCTTCAAAAATCTGTCCCAGTTCCACAAGCGTCACACCGCCGGAATCCTTGGTCCGCCCTTCCACGTTGACCAGGCAGTAGTGACCGGGCTCGTAGTATCCGATAGCGCTTCTGGGGTTGACATTCGCAACGGAGGAAGCGTATTTCCCAAGCGCTTTCCCGTTTTCATCAAGCATGTTCGGTCCGAAATCCCATACCTGATACGCTCCCCGCGCGTAGATCGCTTCCTTATCGATCTGTTCGGCGGAGTAACATTCCATAACACCGTCGTTATAGAGCACGCAGATGTCCTGTTTGGTGTTCGGGTCCGCAAAATATTCCTGCCCGTTCCTGACAGCAAAAACGCCCGCAGCCCTGTGCGCATAAAAATGGTCGCCGGAAATGGCAACGATCGCGCCGGAAGAACGGGCCATTTCCAGAATAGACATGTACCGTTTGGAATAGTCGCTGAAAACGGCAGAGCGCAGGCACTTGATGTCATTCAGATAAACATCCGCCACATGCACGTTGCTGCCGAATCTCTCCATCGTCGTTATTTCAATGGAAATATCTTTGCTGCTGTACGATCCTTCCTCCATCCGGACATCGTCTGTGAACTTCTCGCTGTATTTCCCCTGAAGAAGTCCGCTTGGAACGGCAGACGGCTCAGGCTCCTCTGCCGTTTCGGATGTGCCCTCCTCCGTCTGGGCCGGTTCCCCTTCTTCGGGGACCGGTGTCGCCGCGGGTTCCGCCGTCGCCGCAGGTGACGGCACGGCGTTTTCCGGCTGTACAGACACAGAAACCGCCTTCGGTTCAACAACATCGATCTTCACATGGTGAAAGTATGCGAATGCCAGAAGCAATGCTCCGGTAATTGCAATATCGCAAAGGACTGTCAGTAATACTCTTTTTGTTTTTCTGCTCATTTCTCCGATTTATCCTCTTCCACCGCAAAAACAAATTTTCTCTGGAAAAAGAAGCTGACCGGATACAGGATGGCACCCGCCAGAATCTTTGCAAGCAGTTCCGGCATAATTCCGGAAAGAAGTGCCAGCAGCAGGTAATCCGCTCCGAGGACACAGATCGCCAGTATGTAATACCTCACGATGCTTCGGGCACCCTTACCCTCAAACACAAGTTTTTTATTGATAAAGTAGTTGCAGACGGAACTGATGACCCTTGCCAGGATCTCTGCCGCAAGCTGTCCCCACGCGGGGAATATCCACCGGATCAGCCGGAATGAAATGATATCGATCAGAAATGATGCGACAGAGGATGCCACAAACAGAAGGATCATCTTATAAATTCTCCAGGCATCCCTGACCGGATGGAAATGGGAAGATTTGTTCTCCTCAATATATACCGTCTCGATCCACACCTCCCGGATCGGAATCCGGTGGCGCGTCGCGTACAGAAGCACATTGATCTCGTATTCATAACGGTCACCGCGCATCTCCAGCATCAGAGGGATCCTGTCCACGGAAAAAGCGCGCAGACCGGTCTGTGTATCATAAACCTTCACTCCGGTCGAGATCTTGAACACGAATCTGGTAATGGCATTCCCCGCACGGCTTTTGAACGGCACATGACCCGTAAAACGTCTGGACCCGAGAACAAGCGCGTCCCGGTGCTCTGCCCAGTCCTTGCAGACACGTACGATATCGCTGACAAGATGCTGCCCGTCCGCATCCACCGTGACCACGCCTTCCTCCTGCGGATAATGTTCGGCAACATATCGCAAAGCAGTCTTGATAGCCGCTCCTTTTCCTTTGTTCCCGTCGTGATGCAGAACAGTTGCCATGTTCTCCACATCGCGGAAGAATTCCTGTCTGTCCGGATCACTTCCGTCATCCACGACAAGAACCTTATACTCTGTCTTTTCCCTCAATTCCTCCACGAGGCGTACCATTTTTTCATCGGGCTGATACGCGGGAATAATTACGATCATGAATAAAGCTCCTTGCATACATGAATCTATCAATGTAACTTATGTATTATACTAGAAAAAGTCAATTCTGCCTAGATTGAAAAACTTGTGTGAATAATCCTCATTTTTGGTATTTTTCTCCTATATTCCGACTATAATGATGAAACCGTTTTTACAGAGGGAGAGACCATGCAAAACAGATCAAATCATGAGGATGCTTTCTTTCACATTGAATCCGCTCCGGTGGAAAACAACGACCGGGAACCATTCCCGGACACAGAAGAGTTCTCCCCGGATCTGTTTTCGGATTCTTTCCCGGATAAGCCTTCCCGTTCCCGGAAAACGCCTGTTGTTGCGATCGTTCTTATCGCAGTGGGTGTGCTGTTTCTGATTCTGTTTCTCGTTCTTGCCAAACTGTCCAGCAACCCGTCCCCCATGTTTGAATCCGCGGAACTTGTTCCCGTGGATATCAAACCGGCGGAATCCCCTGCCTTGTCATCTCCCGATAATACGGCCGGGCTCCCGTCCCCAACGCCGGAAGCCACGCTGGATCCGTACACCGCTCTCCAAAACCAGGCGGACACCTCCATGATGAAAAACATCGTGAATATTATGCTCATCGGCGCGGACTACGCACAGGAGCGTGAAACCTGGTCCGGAAAAGACGGCGCCAAATCCGCTCATGCGGATACCATGATCGTTCTGGCTGTTAATTTTGAAAATAACACAGCCGATCTGATCTCTCTTCCCCGAGATACTTACGCAAAAATCCCCGGAATTAACGGGATCTACAAGCTGAATGCCTCGCTGGATTGCGGCGGCGGACTGAACGCGGCAAACGGTGCAGGCTTCAAAAAAGTCTGCGACGCGGCTTCCCGAATGATTGGAGGAATCTCCATTCCCTACTACTATGCCGTCACCATGCCGGCCGTCAAAGTTCTCGTGGATTCCATAGGCGGCGTAGATTATGATCTGGATATCTCCTTTAAAATTCAGGGAAGATCCTATAAAAAGGGTCTGCAGCACATGGACGGGCAGGCGGTGCTGGATTATCTCCGGGTACGGAAATCGGGTTCCGGCCTCTCCTCCGGTCAAACCGGAGATGCCAACCGCGTGAACCGGCAGAAACAGATCCTCGTAGCCATTTTTGATAAGATCAAATCTGACGGCCTCATGACCAGCATCCCGCAGCTTCTGGAAACCATGACCGAAACCCTGAAAGGTAATTTCTTCACTAACTGCACCACCGGACAGACCGCCGCACTGGCGTTGTATGCGTATAACATGCCATCCTCCAACATAAAGCTTCATTCTATGAGCGGCTCCATGAAAAACCTTTATTCGTGGAATTTCTGTTTCCCGAAACCGGCCACCCGCAGAAGTATCATCCGCGAGGTGTACGGAGTCGAAGCATCCGATCTTCTGGACTGCACCGAGGAGTACGCCGTCTGGGAATACAATGCGACAGTGGCGGAACATTATCTGGAAATCTGTGAGGATCTGAAAAATTATCTCCAAAACAGTATCGACCCGGATGACTTTGCCGATGATCCGGACTGGCCGCAGATCAACGATGATGATCCCGTTATCATAAATCCCGCAGATAACGATGACGACAGCGGCTTCGAGGATGATGATAATGATTTCGAGGGAGATATCCCCGTTATTCCTCAGAATTACGCCGCTCCCGCTTCAGTTGCTTTGGATGCCTTGGCTGTTTTTTCCTCTTTGCCGTACTCCGCGCATCTCAGAGAAGAGTCCGTTCCCGTCATCCCCGCATCCAGCGGCAGTATCTATTCCGATTGTCTGGACGCCTATGAAAATCTCAGTTCCTTGCTGAAGGAGTCCCAATCTCATGCGGACAAATACCTGGACGGTGAAGTCTCCAGCATGAAGGATTACGGGACCCGGTTATCCGATGCCTGTGCTGAACTGAAAAATTATGCGGAGGCCGCCGCTTCCCAATATGGATACAGCCACCGTCTCAATTGGGAAATAGAAAAACTGGCCGACAGAAACGGTGTTTATGTTGATTTCCGGTAAAAAAGCGCTCCGGCAGGAAGTAAAATTTATCCGCCATCCGATTGCATCTTTGATATAATTATATAGTTATCAGTTAATTGGAGCGGCAACACCTGCCTATGTGCTTTATCAGAAAGAACAACCAGAAGAACATGCCTGTTGAAGGATCTCCCGCCTCTGAAAATCCGGAGATCCAGGAACCTATCGGAGAAACTTTCGATCCCGTTCAGGTCTATCAGGACGAAGCTGTAAAAAATAAGCGCAAAAAAACAATCCGCATTATTCTGATCAGCCTTCTGATCATCATTGCCGTTGCCGTTCTGTTCAGTATCAGTTACTATCAAAGACTGAAGACCAATACCGCGGAACTGTTTACCACTGCTAAGCCGTCCCCGTCCGCCGCTCCGTCTCCCAAGGAAGATAGTGATTCCGGTGAGGAGCTTGTTTTCAATACCCTTTCCACGGATCCCTTTGAAGGTGACGCTTCCGTTTCCAAATCCTCCGTTGATCTTTCCGGAATGGACAACATCGTCAACATTCTTTTAATGGGGATCGATTACGCGGAAGAACGTGAAACGTGGCGCGGAAAAGACGGCCTCAGCGCGGCCCATTCGGATGTCGTTATCGTTCTTGCCATCAATTTTGATAAAAACACCGCCAGTCTGATCTCCATTCCCCGGGATACCTATACCGTTGTTCCCGGTGTATCCGGTGTATACAAACTGAACGGCTCCTTCAACTGCGGAGGCGGTCTCCTCGCGGAGGATGACAGCGGTTTCAAAAAGGTCTGCGAAACTGCCAGTTACCTTTTGGGCGGAATCCCTGTTGATTACTACTACGCCGTCACCATGCCCGCAGTCAAGCAGCTGGTCGATGCGATCGGCGGCGTGGATTACCACCTGGAGGTCTCTTTCACGATGCAGGGCCGTTCCTATCACGCCGGGCGGAGACATATGGATGGTCAGGCCGTTCTGGACTACCTCCGTGTCAGAAAAGAGAGTTCCGGACTGGAGCCCGAGCAGACGGGTGACGCCCACCGCGTTCAGCGGCAGAGAAAAATGCTGGTGGCCATTTTTGAACAGCTGAAGAAAAAGGGTCTGATGCTGAACATTGCGAACATTCTCAATTCCTTTGAGGGGCAGCTCTATACCAACTGTTCCATGGAGCAGACCGCTTCCCTGGCACTGTACGGTTACAACATGCCCAGTGAGAACATTACCATGCAGTCCATGGTCGGAAGCGGAGGAAATCTTTATTCCTGGAATTTCAGTTTCCTGAAGCAGGATAAACGCGTTCAGCTGATCAAAAAAATATACGGGGTTGATGTGCCCCGCATTGAAGAAATTACTCAGTCCTATGCGAATAAATTTGCGCAGATAAAGGTGGCCAACCAGTATATCAGCACCTGCCGGCCGCTTTCGGAACATGTGGAAAAAGTCATAACGGAGAATCCAGACAAATACGGCGGAAGTCACAGCAATATCTACCAGAAATATCTGGATATGCTGGATAACTGTATTTCCATAAGGGAGACCGGGACTGCAAACCAGATCAGGGTCGCCTGCTCTAAACTGAAAGCCGCCGCCTTAAAATGTGCCTCTTCTTTCGACTACAGGGGCATAATGACATGGTCTGTCCCAATTCTGGCGGATCTGAACGGTGTTTACGTAGATTTCCGGTAACGACTTACTCTTCCAGATACGTAAACCTTCTTACTTTTTTCCCCTCAAACTCAACTGTTTCATCCCACATGCGCAGCGGTCTGACCCATATCCCATGTTCACCGTACAGCGCACGGTATACCACCATGTCTTCCATCGTCTCAGAATGTTTTGCCGTGTAAAGCAGTTCGTAACAGTTCCCCTTAAAATGCCTGTATTTTCCGGGTCGCGGACCATCTGTTCCAGTTTCGCTTTCCCCGTTCATCCGCCGGATCAAACCGGGGATCTCCCGCAGGGAATGAACGACCGGAACCCCGCATTTCAGCAAAACTTCGCGGGTCTGGTTTCCGGTGTCGATCAGGATGCAGCCGCACCCCAGGGATGAAGCGACCTCAAAATCATGATCCGTATCTCCGATGAAGACTGTCTCTTTCCTGTCAAATCCCTCCTGAAGGAAATACTGTTCCGCTTTTTTTGCTTTTCCGTAGGCAAGGTCATCCTGCTGTCCCAGAACATCCCGAAACAAACCGTCCATCCGGAACATGACCAACTGTCCCTCCAGCGTCTGCTGCCCGGTTGTGGAAAGCAGTATCTGCGTCATTCCCATCCGGTCCAGTTCCGCGATCGTCTCCCGGATCCCGTCTTTCAGTGAACATCCGGGAAGCTTCTGCCGGTACAGTTCCAGAAACTCATCCGCCACTTCCTCATAGGTCTCGTCTTCGAACGTGTATCCGGTCTCGTAATAGTAGTCAATGACAGGAAACCGGAACAGACCCCTGTACTCATCAAACGAGGGAATTTCCCTGAGTCCGCGCTTCCGCAGCATCAGGTTCGCGATCTCATAGCAGATCTGCGTATCGTCCAGAATTGTTCCGTTCCAGTCCCAGATGATGTTTCTTACCATTTGTTGTACACCTTTTCGGCAAACCCCAGAAAATCGGACAGATACAGTTCCGTTCCGTCATCCAGGATGATCCTTCCGTCATAACGGCCGAATACCTGATGCTGGTCGGAACAGATGATCCCGACATCCGTGCAGGATGCTCTGTCCAGAATCGGTGTGAAATCCATCTCGAATCTTCCGTCACAGGAAGTGAAAGTCCAGGGAGAAAGGAAATCGTCATTCCCGTCCGGACCCTCAGGAATGTTGAAAGTCAGTCTGTCCAGTTTATGTGCCTTGCCGTCCACGAACGCCATGTTCTCGGAAGCTCTGCTCGTATCCCCGAATCCGTATCCGATATTGAACCCGACTACATGCTGCGCGAGTTTTCCCTGGGCGGCGCCCCAGTACCAGGTGTTCTCATAGGTCCAGACGCCTCTGCCCCAGTCCAGCAGGCCGAAAGAATCCCGCGGATCGAAACGGTACTCCTGTCCGTCAAACTCCACCGTTCCCTCCGCTCTCATTCCAATGATCTTCTGATTGTAATAAAAAGCGGTTGCCTTTTCGGAAAAAGGCGTGGCAATGACCATGGAATCCTGCGGTTCTTTCGTAAGCAGAATATCGCAGCGAAACGGTTTGCCGTCCTTGAAATCATCCACGCCGCATACCAGATGTCTTCCGCCGTTTTCGTGACGGAATGCGAAATCGGCACCCCGGAGTTTCTTCTCAACGTCTCCGACAGCGGAACTTGCCGGAAATCCGGTTTTTCCAAACGGGAACCAGAACATGGGAGACACGGTCTTTTCCGTTCTGTTTTCAAAATCCAGGAAACTGGCAGACACCAGTCCCATGTAAGAATTATCGTCAATCGTCAGAGCGACGCCGAACCGGTCGTTGTAAATCAGGTAGTAGTCCCATTCCTTGATCCGGCTCCTGCCGCCTTTGACGGCAGCTCTGTCATACCTCTTCACAAGGCTTGTTGCATATCCCGCCTCCGTCAGCCGGCCTTTTTCATCCAGCAACGGTCCGGCAGACAACTGATACTGTTTCATCTGCTCACACCTCCTGTTTTTCAGTATATCGTTTTCAGGCACCGCCTTCAAGAAACCCGTAGCCGCACCCGTATAAAAAGGCCGGCTATCCAGCCGGCCGAATTCCGTTTTCTTTTTCAGTTTGCGCTTCCGATATACCAGCTCATACGGTACGACTGTCCGGAAACATCCAGATAGAAAGCCGTAACCGCGGCATTGACATACGGCGCAAGGAACGGCCAGCCCACGCCCAGCGTCAGAACGCACAGAATGAACCAACCGATGAAACTCATATACAGCCGGAACAGCCGCAGCTTGTTTCCATGCATGATCCTCTTGGACTCCCGCATGGCTTCCCGGACCGACATGTCCGGATTCTCCGCCAATATGTAGGGTGACATGGAATACCTGTAGGCAGCGATGATTCCCGGAACGATGAGCATGACCGACCAGATAAAGATCCATAGGATCTGCCAGCAACGGAGGCCAAGCGCTTTTCCAAAGCTGTCCACCCCCGAAAAAAGAAGAGAAAACTTAGACTCCTTCTTCTCAACCAGCTGCACGTAATACCTGCAGTTCCCAAGATTGACGGTCCCGCCGAGCAAAAACTGGATAATGATCCAGATAGACGCGATGACAAGCGCGATGATCAGGATGATGATGAGCGTCACCGATACCGGTGAACGGTACGCATCCTGCACCGAAATTCCTGCTGTTTTGTTCAGCAGGCGCGCCAGTTCGATCACGATCGCAACGGAAACCAGGGATCCGGCCAGAACAGACTCCACCAGCGACACGACAAAGGCGATCCAGTAGTCTTTCTGCATCGATTCCCACGCTATTCTTCTGAAGTCCTTGACCATTCTCATGGGGTCCCTCCGGCCGCCTTTCCGGTTCCGCCGTCTTTATCAGATCTCCGAATTCCTGTTTGCCGCGTTGAACGCCTTCACACGGGCATCCTTGGAAAGCAGGCGCTTGCGCATCCGGATGGATTTCGGTGTGATCTCCACCAGCTCGTCATCCGTGACAAATTCCATGCACTGCTCCAGTGTCAGTTCCACGGGAGGTGTCAGCCGGAGCGCCTCGTCAGAACCCGCGGCACGCATGTTCGTAACATGCTTCTTCTTGCAGACATTCACGACGATGTCGCCTGCGCGGGCGCTCTCACCGACGATCTGGCCTTCGTACACCGGCACGCCGGGTCCCACAAACAGACGGCCCCTGTCCTGTGTGTTGAACAGACCGTAGCTGGATGTGTCTCCCGTTTCATGCGCGACCAGACTGCCTGTGTTGCGCTCCGGGATCGGTCCCTTATATGGTTCATACGCATGGAAGATATGGCTCATGACGCCGTTTCCCCGTGTATCTGTCAGAAGTTCGGAACGGTAGCCCATCAGTCCGCGGGCGGGAACGAGGAATTTCAGACGCATGCTGCTTTCCCCCTGACTGGTCATGTCAACCATTTCAGCCTTCCGGTAGCCCAGCTTTTCCATAACTGCTCCGACATATTCCTGCGGAACATCAATGGTCAGCTCCTCGATCGGCTCTGTCGTTTCTCCCTTTTCATTCTTCTTAAGAATGACCTTCGGTCTGGAAACTGCAAATTCATATCCCTGCCGCCGCATCTGCTCGATCAGAATGGACAGGTGCAGTTCTCCTCGTCCGGAAACGCGGAATGTATCCGTTGTGCCTGTCTCTTCCACACGCATTGCAACATTGGTCTTGACCTCGTTGAACAGCCTGTCACGGAGATTCCGTCCGGTAACGTATTTCCCTTCCCTTCCGGCAAACGGACTGTCGTTAACAACAAACAGCATGGAAACGGTCGGCTCATCGATCCTGACAAAAGGCATCGGCTCGATCAGGGAAGGATCACATACCGTATCTCCGACATTCAGCGAATCGATTCCCGCGACACAGACGATGTCACCAGCATAAGCCTCCTCGACTTCTGTTCGCTGCAGGCCTTCGTAGCGGTACACTCTGGAGATTTTCGCCGGTACTTCCTCTCCCTTCTCACCGCCGCAGACAACAACGGGCATGGCCTTCCTGACTGTTCCTCTCTCGATCCTTCCAATCCCGATCTTTCCCACATATTCGTCATAGTCAATTGCGGAGAAAAGAATCTGAAGCGGTTTGTCCGTATCCATTTTGGGTGCGGGAATCGCAGAAAGGATCGTCTCAAACAGAGGTTTCATATCATTCTCAAGATGATCCGGATCCATACCGGATTTGCCGTCCCTTGCGGAAGCGTATACGACCGGGAAATCGATCTGGGAATCATTCGCGCCGAGCTCCAGAAACAGCTCCAGTGTCTCGTCAACGACTTCCACCGGTCTGGCTTCCGGCCTGTCGATCTTATTGACAACCACGATCGGGACCTTGTTCAGTTCCAAAGCTTTCCGCAGCACGAACCGGGTCTGCGGCATACAGCCCTCAAAGGCATCGACCAGCAGCAGAACACCGTCCACCATCTGGAGGATCCGTTCCACCTCGCCGCCGAAATCCGCGTGCCCGGGAGTATCCACGATATTGATCCTGGTATCTTTATAAGTTACGGAAGTGTTTTTGGAAAGGATCGTAATTCCGCGCTCTCTTTCCAGATCATTGCTGTCCATGATGCGTTCCACGCCCTGCTCACTTCTCCTCAGAACACCCGCATCCCGGAGGAGCTGGTCCACCAGTGTGGTTTTGCCGTGATCAACGTGGGCAATGATTGCTATGTTTCGAATATCCATTTTTAATATCTGCCTCTTTTCTTCAAAAACAATTTATTTTATCAAAGAGCGTATCAATGGTCAATACCGACAACTCCGGTTCTCTGCCCTCTCCTGTACAGAAAAAAACGCCGCCGGACATTCTCCGGCAGGCGTTCCATGCTTGTTCAATTCACTGAGGATTCCGGCGTTATGCCTTTTCCCCGCCCTGCACGATCGCTACACCGTTGCTGGTACCGATCCTGGTGGCTCCCGCCTCGATCATGGCTACGGCAGTCTCATAGGTCCTGACTCCTCCGGAGGCTTTCACTCCCATGTCCGGCCCGACAGTCTCGCGCATCAGCCGGATATCCTCCACTGTGGCACCGCCCGTGGAAAAGCCGGTCGAGGTCTTCACGAAATCCGCCCCAGCCTGCTGTGCGACCCTGCATGCCTCCACCTTCTCCGCTTCTTCCAGCAGACATGTTTCGATGATCACTTTGACCAGTCCTTTTCCATGCACCGCGGAGACGACTTTTTCAATATCATTGCGGACATATTCCCAGTTTCCGGATTTGATCGCACCGACATTGATCACCATATCGACTTCTTCCGCCCCGTTCCGGACCGCATCCAGTGCTTCCTGCACTTTGCCTTCCGTACTCATGGCGCCCAGAGGGAATCCGACCACGCAGCAGGTCTTCACGCCGCTGCCCGCCAGAAGTTTCGCCGCTTCCGGAACGTAGCAGGTATTGACGCACACGGAGGCGAACCGGTACTGCTTCGCCTCTTCGCAGAGCTTCGCGATCTGCTCTTCCGTTGCCGTCGCTTTCAGAAGCGTATGGTCTATATATTTTGCCAGATTCTTTGGTGCTTTCTGTTCCATGTCCATTATCTCCTTTTCACGCCCTTTTTTCCGGTCATTTTGCCCCGGCCTTTTGAAAATACCATTCAGGGAACGAAAAGTCAACGAAACCGCACGGGTAGCGCTTGTCCGGCAACAGAAAAAGGCCGCCTCCCGGAAGAGACGGCCCGACCATGTTTCCAAATCTGATTGTCTTACCAGCGGAATGTCACAAGTCCGTAGACCCACAGTGCCAAAACGAGCACCACGACGACCACGGAGAAGATGGGCCGCATCCACTGACGGATCTTCATGCCCTTGCCGGCATTGGCTTCCTTGACGAAGTTTTTCCAGCCCCATCCGTATGTCTCGTAGCACGCGAAAGCAACTACCGCTGCGGATCCAATCGGCTGGATCAGCGTCTCCACGATGGAAGACCAGAGATCGAGGAATCCGAGTCCAGGTCCGTCCTGTGCCGCGGAATAGAATCCAGACAGCACGCTGCCCTGCAGTGCCATCGGCATGCAGAGAACGACCAGAGAACCGAAGATCACCAGGCATCCCTTTTTCCTGGACCATCCCGTCAGGTCGCGCACCATGGCAAGAATGTTCTCCAGAACCGCGAACACGGTGGACATGGCGGCAAAAATCATGAACAGGAAGAACAGGATACCCCAGATCCTTCCGCCCGCCATATTGTTGAATACCTCGACCATCGTGGTGAACAGAAGTTCCGGGCCTGCGCTCACGGGAATGTTGTAGGTGAAGCAAGCGGGGAAGATGATGAATCCCGCCAGAAGCGCAACCAATGTATCCAGCGCAACAACACTGACGGACTCACCCAGCAGGGAACGTTCTTTCCCGATGTAGCTTCCGAAGATTGCCATGGAGCCCATGCCAAGGCTCAGGCTGAAGAACGCCTGCTTGACCGCGGCAATGATGACCTGACCATTGATCACGGAAAAATCGGGTTTCAGATAAAATGTAATTCCCTCTTTGGCACCGCTGAGAGTGCAACTGTGGACCGCCAGGACCACCATCAGGACAAAAAGCGCGAGCATCATGTATTTGGTAATGCTCTCCAGTCCCTTCTGCAGATCGAAGGACAGGACCAAAACGCCGATCGCAACGGTCAGGATCATGTATCCGACATTGATCGGCGCATTACTGAGCGTCGTGGCAAATGTCAGATTCGCGAAGCTGCCGCTGACGAACTTGAACAGATAATAGAAGAAGTATCCGGCGATCGTGGTGTAGAACATCATCAGCAGAACGTTGCCCGCCAGGGAAACAGGACCGAAAACGCCCCATTTCTGCCCGGGTTTCTGCAGTTTCTGATACATCCTGATCGGGCTGACCTGAGCAGCGCGTCCAACGCTGAACTCAGCTGTCATGACCGGAATACCGATAATGATCAGCGCAAGAATGTAGATGACCAGGAAGGCTCCGCCTCCGTTGTTTCCGACACGCCACGGGAACATCCAGACGTTCCCGAGACCGATAGCGCATCCCGCGCTGAGAAGAATAAAGCCCAAACGGCTTCCAAGTCTTTCCTTGTTTTCCATAAATCTCCCTTTCCCTTTCTAAAACCCTAGCATTTTAGCACAAATGCCGTCCACATTTCAACCCAAAATTATATATAATGTCTTCCCGGCATGCTGTCCGTTTATTTGTTGAGTGATACCGTTTGCCCACTTAAGGATTATTCAAAGGCTCATGCAGATGACCCCAAAAAAACTTTCATACCTCCTGCCGGATATGCCACTGTTACAGGGTTGTCAACCCTTTGAAAAGTGAAATTTTTGCAGGAATGGATTTTGCATCCTGCAGAATAAATTGTGGATAATTCATCAAAAAAGTGTACAAAATTGTGGATAACTCAGGGAAATGCACCAATAATCAAGGGGATAACTGTGGATATGTTAGTGGATGGTGTGGAAACTGGCGTATTTTTTGAAACCGTTGAATAAAAATGAATTTATTCATTTTTTACTGAAAAAAAAGAAGTTTTTTTCGGTCCGTTTCACTTGTGATATGTCTCGTTTGCCAGGATCTTATACGCCCGGTAGGTCTGCTCCAGGATCAGGATACGGGCGATCCTGTGGGGAAACGTCATTTCGGAAAGAGAAAGTTTTTCATCCGCCCGTTCATACACGGCAGGTGAAAGTCCGAGAGATCCCCCGATGACAAAAGCCAGGGAACGGCAGCCCCTGTCCTGCAGCTTCCGCACATGCTCCGCGAAGGCTTCCGAGGAATAGCTTTTGCCGTCAATTGCCAAAGCGATCACATGATCTCCGGGACGGATCCTGGAAAGGATCCTCTCCCCCTCCCGTGCGATCGCCGCCTTCTCCTCCGCCTCGGACGCTTTTTCCGGAATGCTCTCATCCGCCACTTCGGCGATCTCCACCGCCGCAAATCTGGAAAGGCGTTTCCTGTACTCCTCCGCGGCTTCCGTCAGGTATTTTTCCTTCATCTTTCCGGCGCAGATAATCTTAATCGTCATTCGGTCCCTCCGTTTCCACGGCATTCTGCAACTGCCGCAGTGCGATCCGCGCCGGTGTGCCTCCGGCGCTTTCCCGCAGATAATCCGGCCAGGCGGATTCCGGAATATAATAGGTATCCGGCCAGTAGGCCGCAAACTTTCTTTCCTCGCCGGTATCGTCGAACAATCCCGACATATCGTACGCGGTGCATGTCCTGATAGACCGGAAAGGCCGTATGGACAGAGTCATCACCGGGCTGATCATCTCCAGCGCAAGATACGCGTCATGGATCCCGTCCCCGTCCCTGTCCAGCCTATCAACCACCAGCATGGTATGCGTTGTGGATGTCTTCAGGAGATCCCCGCTTCTGCAGGTCTCCCTGGGAATGATGTTATCCCTGTAGTTTCCGGAATGCCTTCCGAATCCGTACAGCGCCACATCCTTTCTTTTGCTGACCGTATTCAGTCCCGCCTGCCTGTATGCCCACATGGAGGATGCCGCGCAGTGCAGGCCGGAAATGGTGTACGATCCGTTGTTGTCATACTCCTTATGCTCCAGCTTGCTGCCCCAGCGCTCCGGGATTCCCCAGTCGGATTCCTGATTATACCTGCCCAGCCCCTGATAGGGCACCGCCGCGTCATATTCCGCCAACTGACTGACGAGGGTAACCGCAGCCGCGGCAACCCCTGCCCGGGAATACATCCCGGCTTCCGAAACCCGGTCGGCGATCTCCCGGTTCATCCTCTCCAGGGAATCACCTTTGCTCTCAAGAAATTCGCTGACGGGAATACTGACCGGATCCATTCCCTCGCCGAAATACACATACCGGTATCCGGACCGGACACTGCAGGATACAGTCTCCGCCGAGATCCCGGCAGAATTCTTCCCGAAGACATAATAATCCCCGTCTGATTTGAAAATCCGCACCGTTCTCCCGGAACAAGGATACCAGTCTCTCTCCGGGGCCTGATCCGCGCCGGGAACAGAGGAAAGAAGCACGGCGTCTGTTTCCCGGTCGAATACGACGCAAACAACGCCTCCGCAGGAAAACACATCCGTGACCTCCGGCGGTTCAGAGGAGTCTTTCTCCTCCGGAAGGGAAACAGAAACCTCCGGCTCCTGTCCCTTCTCCGGATCGGTAGAAAAAACAAGATCCGTTCCGGAGGGAAGCTTCACTGTCAGATCATCCCCGGATCTTTCACACTGAAAAACAGGATCTCCGGAAACATCCGGATCCATTCGGCACAGGGCTGCGGAACCGGTCTCCTCCACAGAAAGCGCCGTCTCCCTTCCGTCCAGAGAAAACACGGCACTTCCGTCCGAGATGGAAAGGACCGCGTCCAGAAAGAACCAGTCACCGGAATACCGGGAAGGTAATGCCGTCGGCGCAGCGGACGGGACGGCGGACGGCTCCGGCGAAGCTCCGGCATCCGTATCCATCGTGCCGGACAGGTCAGTTTCCTGCCGGCCTCCGCATCCTGACATTCCGAAAAGCATCAGTATCGCGAATATAATACTGAATAGCCGCTTCTCCGTGTTGGCTCCCTCCCTTTTCCGATTTGAAAAAAGGGCCGTCCCTTTCGGAGACAGCCCTCAGGTCTGTTTTACTGATTACTCG
>R22__coassemble_548_pt1 | contig 23920 bp, 16 predicted proteins | sample R22__metabat2_high_PE_038 | metagenome-assembled genome bin R22
ATATTCGTCCTTTTTCCGTTTGGAGAAAGGACTTTTTTTTTAGGTTTATTTTGAACACAAAGTGGAGGGATAAAAAAATGAAGAAAACATTGGCTGCATTATTGATCGTTTGTATGGTTGGAGGGCTTTTTGCCGGATGTTCGGCGGGAAGCGGAAACAATGCAGGAAGCGAGAAAAAGGCTTTCAAGGTCGGGATCGTTCAGCTGGCGGAATTTGTCGCGCTGGACAACGCGACACAGGGAATCCGTGACGGGCTGAAAGCGAACGGCCTGATCGAGGGCGAGAACCTGGAGATCGATTTTCAGAGTGCCCAGGGCGACCAGTCGAATCTTTCAACGATCGGTGACCGCTTCGCGAACGAGGGGCTGGATCTGATCTTTGCCGTCGCAACACCGGCGGCACAGGCAATGGCCAGCAAGACCACTACGATCCCGATTCTGGCGACGGCTGTCACCAGTTACGAAAGTGCCAATCTGGTCCAGTCGGATGAAGTGCCGGGCGGGAACGTATCCGGTACGACAGACATGAACCCTGTAAAGGAACAGATCCAGTTGGCACAGCAGATGGTCCCCACGGCGAAGACCATCGGTCTTATCTACAATAACGGGGAGGCCAATTCCGTCCTTCAGGCAGCAATTGCAAAAGAGGAGATCGAGAGACTCGGACTGGAGTACACGGAAGTTACGGTGACTTCAACGAACGATGTGCAGCAGGCATGCGCGAATCTCGTTACGAAGTGTGATGTTGTCTACCTCCCGACGGATAATACCGTTGCGGCATCCATGGCGATCGTCGCAGGAATTACACAGGAAGCAAAGATCCCGACGATCTGCGGAGAATCCGGCATGCTTGTTGACGGCGGAACGGCCACGCTGGGAATCGATTACCTCAAGCTTGGTAAGCTGACGGGTGAAATGGGAGCGAAAATTCTGAAGGAAGGTGCGGATATTTCCAAGATGTCCGTGGAAAGCCTTACGGAATTTGAGTGTGTCATCAATAAAGAGAGCGTGGACGCGATCGGTCTGGACATTCCGGATGATCTGAAACAGTTCGTATCATAATAACAGGGGCGTTTAGTCATGCTGAATGAAATTATCGGCGCGGTGTCGCTGGGGTTAATGTGGACATTGATGACTTATGGCGTGTACATAAGTTACAGGATTCTGGATGTTGCCGATCTTTCGGTCGAAGGCAGCATTACGATGGGAGCGGCGATCGCAGCCGCAGGAATAAGCGCGGGAATATCTCCGTGGCTTGTGCTCATCCTTTCCGTTCTCGGCGGAATGGCCGCCGGATTCGTTACGGGAATTCTGCATACAGCACTGAAGATTCCTGCGCTGCTGTCCAGCATTCTGACCATGATCGCACTGTGGTCCGTCAATCTGCGCATCATGGGAAAAGCGAACATATCCCTTTTGAAACAGCCGTCTGTTTTTGACTGGCTGACGGATCTGGGATGTTCCAAAAATGTTGCCGTGGTCATTGTGTCCGCGCTGTTTGTGGTCGCGGCGTTCTTTCTCCTATACTGGTTCTTCGGGACCGAGATAGGGTGCGCCGTCCGGGCAACCGGAAACAATGAACGTATGGCCAGAGCCCAGGGCGTAAACACCAACGCCATGAAAGTAACGGGACTTGTCATTGGAAACGGGCTTGTCGCTCTGTCCGGGGGCTTGATCGCACAAAGCCAGTCATTTGCGGATATCCAGATGGGAACCGGCTCCATTGTGATCGGACTCGCTTCTCTGATCATCGGCGAAGTCATTTTCGGAAAGAATACTTTTAAACGCTCTCTGATCGCCGTCTGCCTCGGCGCGATCACGTACCGTATTATTATCATGCTTGTTCTGAAGCTGGGAATGCCCGCGAACGATCTGAAACTGTTCACGGCCATTACCGTGGCGATAGCGCTGGCGCTGCCTACGGTTAAAGAAAAGATCCAGTCGAAAAAAGCAGGAAAAGGAAACAGGGAAAATGCTTGATCTTCAGAATATCAGAATAGTGTTCCACAGCGGAACGGTGAATGAATACGAGGCACTCAAGGGGATATCGCTTCACCTGGATCCGGGGGAGTTTGTAACTGTCATTGGAGGAAACGGAGCGGGGAAGTCGACCATACTGAACTGCATCTCCGGCGCGCTTACGCCTACGAGCGGAAAGATCATTATTGACGGGACGGACGTTACAAATGTTCCGGAGCACAAGCGGGCTGCCTATATGGGACGGGTCTTTCAGGATCCGATGATGGGAACCGCCGGAAACATGTGGATCGAGGAAAACCTGGCTCTTTCGCTCCGCAGGGGCAAAAAGCGCGGGTTGTCCTGGGGAATCAGCAATGAGGAGAGGGATTTCTTCCGAGAACAGCTGAAACAGTTCGGACTCGGTCTGGAAGACAGGATCTCAACGAAGGTCAAGCTTCTTTCGGGTGGACAGAGACAGGCACTGACGCTGGTCATGGCCACGCTGAGAAAGCCGAAGCTCCTTCTTCTGGACGAACACACGGCCGCGCTTGACCCGAAAACCGCCGCAAAAGTACTGTCTCTGTCAGAGACCATTATCAACAGGGATAAACTGACAACGCTTATGGTCACGCATAACATGAGGGATGCAATCAACTACGGAAGCCGTCTGATCATGCTGCACGAGGGAAAGATCGTTGTGGATATCTCCGGCGAGGCGAAAAAGAATCTGACGGTGGAATCCCTGATAGAGAAGTTCTCTGTTGCTTCCGGAAGTGATGAAGTGAATGACAAACTTGCCCTGTGATGGCGGAAAGAAATGGTTTCTGTGCTGACGGAGGACAAGGAAGACAAAAGATCAGCTGCTGCATCGTGCAGCAGCTTTTCTGTTATCAAGGGAAGTTGTTAAAGGGAAGCATGGGACAACGTGCTGAAAAGAAAGGCAGGGGCAGCATAATTACATATGTGTTACAATGAGGCAGAGCGTTCTGTGAGGTATTGCTTGAAAAAGATTCTGTTTTTTGTTTTCATTCCCATATTGCTGTTGACAGCCCTTTCCTGCCGGAAGGAAGTGGAAGTGGTTACTCTTTCTACGGTTTCTCCCGTCACGCCGACGCCCAAAACGTCTGCTTCGCCTGTTCAGGAACCTGAAAACGACGGGGCATACCCCACAAAGACCCCTCAGATAACTTTTGTTCCTTTGCCAAAGTCCACTTCCGCGGGAAGCAGCAATTCCAGGACACCCACACCCACTCCCGAATGGGCGACTCCGTATCCTTCTCCGACCGGCAAGCCGCTGGTGGATACTCCTGAGTATTTTGAAGTTGTAACAGTAAAAAAGGATACAGTGGTCAGAAAGGCGGCTTCTGAGAAGGGGCGAAAGGACGGAAAGGTCAGGGAAGGGAACACGTTCCGCTGCCTGGGAGAAGAAGGCGGGTTCTATAAGGTCGATTTGAACGGTGCGGAGCGTTTTCTGGAGGCTGACGATGTGAATCATCTTTTGGTTCCGTCCCTGCAGACGGATACGATCCTGATCAGAACGGCCACATTGAATATTCACGGAGCCGAGTCATATCCCAAACTGCAGAGCATTGCACGGACAATTACTGATGAGGCGGTCGATATCATCGGGTTGCAGGAAGTGAAACGGGGAACGGATACCGGGAGCGTCAGCGACAGTCTGAAAGTCCTCTCTGAACTTACCGGCCTGGAATACTATTCGTTTTGCAAGACACTGAATTATGACGGCGGAATATATGGAACGGCCATCCTTTCCCGGTTTCCCATCGTGGCCGAAGACAGTTGGAAACTGGACGGGGTAAAGGGCATTGAACCGCGGTATCTTTCCTATGTGTGCGCGCTGACGGATATGGGTCCGGTTGACTTTTTCAATACGCATCTTTGCGCGAACGCAATGTATATCAAGTCCATCAATATTGCGTCAATGGTGTATTATCTGCGTGCGACCGGTGTGCGGCGCTTTCTTGTTTCGGGGGATTTCAACTGTTCTCCGCCGAGAATCTATAAATATATGAAAGATATCAACTTTGTTAATGTTGATATGAATACTTTTGGCGACGGAACTTCCGTGAAGATCATTGACAACATTCTTTACACCAGCGGATATCTGGTTTCGAGAGTGGATATGGTCGATTTTTCCGAAAAGAGCATTACGGATCACAGAATGATCGTATGCGATGCGTATTTACTTCCGGAAGAATAAAAAATTTTTTGGTATACATACAAAATTTTCAGGTTTCTGTGATATACTTAAAAAAAACGAAGAAAAGGAATTTCAAAAATGGCTAAAATTGTTATTGCACTTGGTGGTAATGCTTTGGGAAATACTCCTGCTGAGCAGCTGAAACTCGTTGAGGGAACCGCGGCCGCGATCGTGGATCTGATCGAGCAGGGAAATGATGTCGTTATTGCACACGGAAACGGACCGCAGGTTGGCATGATCAATCTTGGAATGTCAACAGCTGCTGAGGCAGGAGCAATCAAATCCTCCATGCCTTTCCCGGAATGCGGTGCCATGAGCCAGGGTTATATCGGATATCATCTCCAGAACGGGATCCGCAATGAGATGAAAAAACGCGGAATGAACAAGACCGTTGCGACCGTTGTTACACAGGTTCTTGTTGACGAGAAAGACCCGGCATTCCAGAATCCTTCCAAACCGATCGGCGCGTTCTATACAAAAGAGCAGGCTGACAAGATCCGTGAGGAAAAAGGATACACCATGGTAGAGGACGCAGGCCGTGGATACCGTCAGGTTGTTCCGTCTCCGAAGCCGGTGGATGTTATTGAGAAGGAAGTTGTCAACAGTATGATCAAAGACGGTCATGTCGTTATCACAGTCGGTGGCGGCGGAATCCCCGTTATTGAGAAAGACGGAAAACTGATCGGAACACCCGCGGTTATCGATAAAGACTTCGCTTCCGCTAAACTTGCTGAGCTGATCGATGCGGATATGCTGATCATCCTGACCGCTGTTGACCGTGTTGCGATCAACTGGGGCAAGCCGGATCAGAAAGCTTTGGAGCATATGACTGTGGCTGAAGCCGAACAGTACTGCAAAGAGGGACACTTTGCTCCCGGAAGCATGCTTCCCAAAGTCCAGGCCGCAATTTCCTTTGCAAAGAGCGGACACAAGACGATCATTGCTTCTCTTGAAAACGCGAAAGACGCAATCGTTGGAAAGAGCGGAACGTCAGTCACTCTGTAATTGCTGCTGTCATTTGATATTTCTTCTTTTGCGGGCGGGTAGATTTATCCGCCCACTTTTTGTAAAATATAGCCATGTGGGATAGGATAAAAACGCTTTTGATCTGCATATGCGCGACGGCATTTCTGTTCGGATGTTCCTCCGGGAACCAGGTGACGGAACCGTCTGCCCAGCCGTTAAAAACAGAACTTCCATTGGAGACCGCGGACGTTGATCCCGGTACTTTCAAAGATGACGATGTCGAGGTCATGTTTGTCAACGTTGGAAAGGCGGATGCGTCCATAATCAAATGCGGAGATAAGGCTTACATCATTGATACGGGAACGGAGCAGTCTGTTCCGCGGCTTTTCGGGGCGATCAACTATCTGGGGATCAAATCCGTTGAGGCAGTTTTTCTTACGCATATTCATAAAGATCATATCGGAGGGCTTTCGGCTCTTCTGGACAATTACACTGTCGGGCATGTATACAGGACAGTTTTTTCAGAGATACATAAAAAAGAGAACTCCATTGACAAAATCGTTCGGAAAGCCGGGTATACAACGGAATTCTTTGAGGCTGGGGACAGTCTGAAACTGTCTGATACCGTTGTTTTGGAGGCGCTGGCTCCGTTTGAGTACAACGAAGATGACGAAAACGACAATTCTCTTGTTCTCCGTTTGAATAATAACGGGTATACCGTGCTGTTTGCAGGAGATATGCAGTTTGCGGAGGAGGACGCGATCCTTCAAAAGGGGAGAGATATCAGGTCGGATGTGCTCCGCGTCGGGAATCACGGAAATCCGGACGCCACGTCTTCTGACTTCGCGAATGCCGTTGATCCTGCGTATGCGATCATTTCCACGGATCGGACCGTGGATCTTGATTCTGCAAATCAAAGGGTACTGGATCTGTTTTCCGGTTCAAAGGTCTTTATTACGGATGAAAGCGGTATGGGATTTCTTTTGTCCGCTGACCGGGAGGGGAACTACGGTGTGAAAGATATTGCTGTTCCCGATCCGGCCGGAACCGGAATATCTGCTTCTGCGGAAACGGACATTCAGACGCTGATCCTTACGAATGATTCTGCGGAGCCGGTTGATCTTGGCAGATTTATCATTCTTACGGAGAAGGGCAATGACGTTTTTGTGATCCCGGAAGGCAGCGTGCTGAAACCGGGGGAAAGCTTGTCCGTTTCCGGGAAGGACGGAGCAGGGGACCTAATCTGGAGGGACAAGAAAAAACTCTGGGGACAGAAGAAGAAGGAGACGCGCATTTATGACAAATACGGAACGATGCTTCTCCGGATTGATTGACACTCGGATTTGATAAGAATTATAATGCTATTGGTGGCAAATGGGCAGTTTGCCTTTAGATATTATATTGACAGGAGGGCATTAAAATGCCAAAGACAATGACGATTGATGGAAACACCGCCGCGTCTCATGTTGCTTACGCTTTTTCGGATGTCGCGGCAATTTACCCGATCACACCTTCGTCTCCGATGGCAGAGGTTGCGGATGACTGGGCCGCGAACGGCAGGACAAACCTGTTCGGCCAGAAGGTCCGCATTGCGGAGATGCAGTCAGAAGGCGGTGCCGCGGGTGCTGTTCACGGCTCTTTGAAAGCAGGAGCGCTGACGACCACTTTTACAGCATCCCAGGGACTTCTTCTGATGATTCCTAACATGTATAAGATCTCCGGCGAGCTTCTTCCCGGCGTCTTTCATGTGAGTGCCCGTGCGCTTGCGGCGCATGCCCTTTCGATTTTCGGCGATCACAGCGATGTCATGGCTTGCAGACAGACCGGTTTTGCGATGCTTTCCTCCGCTTCCGTACAGGAAGTCATGGACCTGGCACTCGTTGCACATCTTTCCGCCATTAAAGGTTCTGTACCGTTTTTACACTTCTTTGACGGATTCCGTACATCTCATGAAGTTCAGAAAATTGAACTTATCGATTATGAGGATATGGACAAGCTGCTTGACAGGGATGCTGTGAAAGCGTTCCGCGAGCGCGCTTTGAATCCGGAGCATCCGCATCAGGGCGGCACGGCTCAGAACCCGGATATTTATTTCCAGGGCAGAGAAGCCGCGAACAAGTATTACGATGCGATCCCCGGAATCGTCCAGCATTACATGGACGAAGTCGGAAAGATCACCGGACGTAAATATCATCTGTTTGATTACGTCGGTGCTCCCGACGCGGAGAATGTTGTTGTAGTCATGGGAAGCGTAGCGGATGTCTGTGAGGAAGCCGTCAATTATCTGAACGCGAACGGCGCAAAATTCGGTGTCTTGAAAGTAAGGCTGTTCAGGCCGTTTGCTTTTGAAAAATTTGCCGAGGCAGTTCCCGCGTCCTGCAAACGTATCGCTGTCCTTGACAGGACAAAGGAGCCCGGATCCCTCGGAGAGCCCCTGTATCAGGATGTTCTGAACGCTCTTGTCGAAGCCGGAAGAACCGATGTGAAAGTTGTCGGCGGAAGATACGGACTCGGCAGCAAAGAATTCACACCTTCCATGGTCAATGCCGTATTTGAGAATCTGGCTGAAAAAGAGCCGAAGAACCATTTCACGGTCGGTATCGTTGACGATGTCACAAATCTTTCTCTTCCGGTCAACAAGCAGATCAATGCGGCGCCGGAGGGAACGATCGCCTGCAAGTTCTACGGACTTGGTTCAGACGGTACGGTCGGCGCGAACAAGAACAGCATCAAGATCATCGGCGACCATACGGACATGTACGCACAGGGCTACTTTGCATACGATTCCAAAAAATCCGGCGGTTTCACCGTATCCCATCTCCGCTTCGGCAAGAAGCCGATCCAGAGCCCGTATCTGATCGATGCCGCTGACTTCGTAGCCTGCCACAATCCGTCATACGTCACCAGATATGCTGTGGCGGAAGGCATCAAGGACGGGGGAGTATTCCTTCTGAACAGTCCCTGGTCTCTTGAAGAGATGGAAAAAGAACTTCCTGCTTCCATGAAGAACGCTATCGCGAAGAACCACATCAAGTTCTACAACATCAACGCTATCAAGCTGGCACGTGAAGTTGGAATGGGCAACCATATCAACACGATCATGCAGTCTGCATTCTTCAAACTTTCCGAAGTCATTCCCGCCAAGGATGCGCTGGAATACATGAAACAGGCCGCGAAGAAGACCTACGGAAAGAAGGGTGACGAAGTCGTTCAGAAGAACTATGACGCCATCGATGCCGGTATGAACGCTGTTGAAGAGATCAAGTATCCCGCTTCCTGGGCAGATACAAAAGAGGGCGCCGTTGCTGAGAAGACAACGGACGATCCGTACTTCACACAGTTCATTCATCCGATCCTTGCTCAGCAGGGTGACGCACTTCCGGTTTCCGCACTGTCTGCTGACGGCACGGTTCCGACAGGCACGACAAAATATGAGAAACGCGGCATTGCCGTTGAAGTGCCCGCCTGGACGCCGGAAAACTGCATCCAGTGCAACCAGTGCTCGCTGGTCTGCCCGCATGCCGCAATCCGCCCGTTCCTCGTAAGCGACGAAGAAGCCGCAAAGGCACCGGAAGGATTCGCTATGAAGAAAGCCAACGGATTCGAAGGACTTTCCTTCCGCATGCAGGTCTCGCCGTTGGACTGCACAGGCTGCGGAAACTGCGTCGATGTTTGCCCCGCTAAGGTCAAAGCACTTAAGATGGTTCCGCTCGCAGACGAGAAGGAAAAAGAAAGTCCGAACTGGGATTTCGCTCTCGAACTGAAGAAGAAAGACGTGAAGCTCAACACGAAGACGGTAAAGGGAAGCCAGTTCCTCCAGCCGCTGTTTGAGTTCTCCGGTGCCTGCGCCGGTTGCGGAGAGACACCGTATGTCAAACTGATCACGCAGTTGTTTGGTGACAGAATGGTTGTCGCGAACGCCACCGGATGTTCTTCCATCTACGGCGGCAGCGCACCGACCTGCCCGTACACGGTCAATGAAAAAGGTCAGGGACCTGCATGGTCAAACTCCCTGTTCGATGACAACGCTGAGTTTGGTTTCGGTATGAACCTTGCGTACAAACAGCGCCGCGATCTGCTGGTCGAGAACGTGAAGGCGCTTGCTTCCGACGCATCCGCGGGGAAAGAGATTAAGGATGCCTGCGAGGAATGGCTTGCCAACATGGATGACGCGGAAGGCTCCAAAGCCGCCGGCGAAAAGCTTGTTGCGGCCTGCAAGGACTGCAAGGCGGCTGCCGCAGTACTGGCTGACAAGGATCTGCTTACGAAACAGTCTATCTGGATCTTCGGTGGAGACGGCTGGGCCTACGACATCGGTTACGGCGGACTGGATCATGTCCTTGCACAGGATGAGGATGTGAACGTTCTCGTTATTGATACAGAGGTCTATTCCAATACCGGCGGTCAGGCAAGCAAGGCTACGCCTACCGGACCGGTTGCCAAGTTCGCTGCCGCTGGTAAACGGACAAAGAAGAAAGATCTCGGACTTATGGCAATGAGCTACGGATATGTTTATGTAGCCAAGGTATGTATGGGCGCCAATCCCGCTCAGCTGCTGAAAGCCGTAACGGAAGCGGAAGCCTACAAGGGACCGTCCCTGATCATAGCCTACGCTCCCTGCATCAACCATGGTATCAACATGGGCAAGAGCCAGGCAGAGGCAAAGAAAGCCGTTGAGGCCGGATACTGGCCGCTGTACAGGTACAACCCGGATCTCGGCGTCGAAGGAAAGAATCCGTTCACGCTGGATTCCAAGGATCCCAGCGGAGACTTCCAGGAGTTCATCCTCGGTGAGGTAAGGTACTCTTCCCTGAAGAAACAGTTCCCGGATATCGCGGCACCGCTGTTTGACCGGGCAGAGAAGGAAGCCAAGGACAAGATCGAGTACTACAAGAAACTGAACAACATGTAAGACCGGAAGTTCCGGCTGTTACATAAACAGTATGAAAGCTGCCTCATCTCGGATTCGACCCGGATGAGGCAGCTTCTTTGTTCGGTTTGCCTTCAGTTCTTTGTGGATTGTTGCCGTCAGTCCGGGCAAAGCACGTTTTTGCCGGAAACAGGATCCACAGAGGAAAAAATGGCCCGGACAGAAGTCCGGGCCACAATTGCTTGAATGAATTAATCCAACAGATAGGAATAATCATTGACTACCGCAAACAGGATCTTTTCAATGTCTTTGTCAATGTTGACATCTCCGTTGAGATCGACTTCCGAGACCGCTCCTTCGAGACGGACAAGGAAAGTCTTATCTTTCACCCTGTAGAAGCCGGGGTTGTCACTGGCCTCAAATTCTTCCTTTGTTGAGAACAGAGTCAGTTTTTCCTTGTACGGACGGCTGTCGTACGGGCAGAAGATGTAGCAGTTGCCGCATTCGTTGCACATTCTGTCTACATGGATGATCTGCGGCATATCCAGTCCTTTCACGTCAAGTGCGATATTTGCACGGTTCGGACAGACCTGGACGCAGCATTCGCAAATCGTGGAGCATGCCAGACAGCGTTCGGACTCTTTGTAACCGCTGTCAAAGGGCTTCAGTACTCCTGTTTTGCTCAGGCATTTCTCGGAGCAGGGAATTGCACACTCAGGAATCGTGTACTCATATCCGCCCAGAATGGCGTCAGCGACTTTCCGTGCGTTGGCGATCGCTTTAACTACAGTGGAGGGACCCTGATAGGAATCTCCGATGACATAGACACCGTCGACATTTGTCTGAAGCAGGTCGTCCACGGCAGGCAGACCTTTTTCGGTCAGATTGATTCCGGACTCGTTGAAGATATCGGACTCAATCTTCTCACCGGTGGCAAACACCAGAGTGGAGCAGGGCACTTCAACTGTTTTACCTGTGGGAACAGGGGAGCGGCGGCCGGAAGCATCGGGATCACCAAGCTTCATTTCTTCACAAATAAGTACGCCGTCTTTCAGAGACTTCGGAGCGAGAAGTTCCTTGAATTCCACACCGTCTTCCAGCGCAAGAGCAAGCTCTTCTTCGTCGGCAGGCATATATCTGCGGTTGCGGCGATATACGAGGTAGGAATGTTTGACACCGTCGATGCGCTTTGCGACTCTGGCGGCATCCATTGCGGTATTGCCGCCGCCGATGACCACGATATCAGAGCCGAGATCTTTCAATGTTCCGGATTTGAAGCCTTCAAGGAAATCAAGGACATTCATTCCGGAGCCCTCTTCCAAAGCAACGGTGCCGTGCTTCCAGGCACCGATCGCGATAATAACATGTGTGAAACCAGCCTTCTTGAGCTCGGCAATTTTTGGCGCGGGTGTTCCGGTCTTTACATCAACGCCCATGGAACGAATGATCATTTCATCCTTGTCGATGGCACAATCACAGATCCTGAATGCAGGAATGACATACCGGACGATGCCGCCGAGTTTTTCGCGTTTCTCATAGAGAGTTACGGAAGCTCCCTCTCTGGCAAGGAAGTAGGAAGCAGCCATACCTGCGGGACCGCCGCCGATAACAGCAACCTTGACGTCCGATTTTGCATTGCCCGGAGCGAGGGACTCGATCAATTCATCAAATCCGTTGTTCGCCGCGACAAGTTTCGCATCCCGGATGTGCACGCTCTCATCATAGAAATTACGTGTGCATTTTTCCATGCAGTGATGGTTGCAGATTGTTCCGGTAATGAACGGGAGCGGGTTTTTCTCAAGAATCACCTTGAGAGCTTCGGTATAGAGACCTTTTCCGACCAGTTCAATATATTCGGGGATATCCTGATGAATCGGACATCCGTGTTTGCACGGGGCTGTAAAGCAGGATGTAACAGGCACCTTGCTCTCCAGTTTGCGGTTCGGAATGGGCTTGATCGGCTTGGTGTTATGCGCATCGTTTTTGCTCCTTGACGCAAGGTAAGAAACTTTTCCGACGGAAACACCGTCAAACGGTTTGTATTCCGATTTCAAAAGAGCCTGGGCGATCTGCAGCATTCTTTGATATCCGCCGGGTTTCAGAACGGTCGTGGCCATGGTGATCGGCCAGATACCCGTGTCGAACAGCTCCGCGATATTGTTGATATCCGTTCCGCCCGAGAAGGAGAGACGCATTTTTCCGCCGAACTCTGTGCTGATCCTCTTGGCCATTTCAATGGTGAGCGGATAGAGAGAACGGCCGCTCATGTACATTTCCTGGCTGGGCAGTTCGCCGCGTGTCACATCAACCGGGAAAGTGTTGGAAAGTTTCAGACCGAAAGCGAGATCATTCTTTTCAGCCAGAGCGGAAAGTCTGTGGAACATCGGAACGGCGTCCGCGTACTGGAGATCCTCTTTGAAGTGATGCTCGTCAAAAACGATGTAGTCAAATCCAAGATCATCCAGGATTTTTCTGGCGGAACTGTATCCGAGGATCGTGGGGTTGCATTTTACGAAAGTATTCAGCTTTTTCTGATCAAGCAGATAAGCGGCGATCCTTTCGATCTCTGCAGGCGGGCATCCGTGAAGGGTAGAAAGGGTAATGGATGTGCAGACATGCGGGTTGATAGAATCAATGTAGTCTGCATCAATGTGGCTGAACAGATTCAGATTTCCCTTTGCCCAGGCGATGCATTCCTGCCAGATATCGGTCTTGGCTGCATCTTTCAGACCCTCAATGAAGTTATCGATCTTCGGGCTGGTGATGCCGGCGTAGTCATAACCGACACTCATATTAAATATGAATCCGTCCGGATCACCGAGACCCCATTCTTTGGAGATGAGTTTCAGAGCGATCCATGCCTTGATATACTCACCGTAGGCGTCCGGAACGGTAAGTTCCGTTGACCATTCGCAGTTGTAGCACTCGTCTCCCGCGGTGATGCAGGGCTTCGGAACGCACTTGGAAAGTTCTTCGCCGTCCATGATCTGAACGGTCTTCAGCTCAAAGAATCTGCTGCCTGCATAGTAGGCTGCGATGATGTTCTGAGCAAGCTGTGTGTGCGGACCTGCGGCCGGACCAAACGGTGTTTCGAGTTTTTCACCGAAGATCTCAAGCTGCTTTCCTTCTTCAGCGATGAAAGGGCGACGGATGCCGAAAACAGAGCCGTGGGACTTCTTTTCGTCCAGAATCCAATTCATCAGAGAAGAAAAGGGGATAGGCGTCATCTTATCAGACATAGTAGTTCCTCCTAAATATGAGATAATACGAGAATGCTGCTGATATCACAGCAGCATTCCAATGAGTTTAGCCGTTAATTGATTTCCAAAGCCGTGCGGCGCTCTCTCTGCAATCCTTCATCAGTTGCTTTTCGTCAGCAACAAGGACTTTCCGGTCTTTCATCAGAATCTTTCCGTTGCAGATCGTTGTGGTGACGCATCTTCCGTTCATACCGAAAAGGATGTGACCGTTAACGTTCGAGGCATCCATTGGGGTAAGAGGATCGTAATCCAGGATGATAACATCGGCATACGCGCCTTCTTTCAGAACGCCGAGCTGATGTTTAAAGAACCTTGCGGTCATTTTCCTGTTGTTCTCAAACAGCATGGTGGGCATTTCTCCCCAGGCAACTGTCGGATCGCACAGCTGATGCTTATGAATAATATTGCCGACTTTGTAGCTCTCAAGCATGTCGTTTGTGTATCCGTCCGTGCCCATTCCGACAAGGAGACCTTCCTTGATCATATGGATGACGGGGCCGCAGCCGACCGCGTTGCCCATGTTGGATTCAGGATTATGGATGACCATGGAATTTGTCTCACGGAGGAGTTCCATTTCAGCTTTGTTGATGTGTACGCAATGGACAGCCAGGGTGTGGTCGCCCAGGACACCGTTGTCATAAAATCTGTTGATGATGCGTTTGCCGTATTTATCAAGAGAATCCTGCAGATCCGCGGGACCTTCCGCACAGTGGACATGATATCCGGCTCCGTGACGGTGCTCATCACAGAGTTTCAGCGTTTCATCGGACAGAGTGAAAGAAGCGTGCAGACCCATCATGCCTTTCAGCATATCGGAATCGTCTTTCTGAGCACGGAGAATGAACCGCTCATTCTCAAGGATGCTCTCCATTTTCTTCTTTTCTCCGTCACGGTCGGAAACCTCGTAGCAGAGAGATGCCCTGACACCGAATTCTTTTGCCGCGTCAGCAATATCATCCAGACTGTTCGGGATGTCGTAATAACTGGCATGATGATCGAATGTCGTGGTTACGCCGTTTTTGATCGAATCCAGGAAAACTGCTCGTGCTGAAAGCTGGTTGTTCTCGTGAGTAAGCTTTCTGTCGATCGTCCACCACATTCCGTCAAGGATATCCATGAAATTCTTGGGATTGTATCCTTTGATGGAAATACCGCGGGCGAAAGCACTGTAGATGTGATTGTGCATGTTGATGAAGCCGGGCATGATGACTCCGCCCTTTGCGTCAACAAATTCAGCCTCGGGATATTTTGCCTTCATATCGGCGGTTGTGCCGACATCCTTTATCAAATTCCCTTCTGTAACGACAGCGCCATCCTCATAATAGATGTCATCGTCACGAGTAATGAGCCTTCCGTTTCCGATCAATAACATATGAAGTACCCCTTTCAAAAAATTTTTTGGTCTTTTCGGAATATATCAAATGGATACACTTTTCTTAAATAATTATAGTAGAAAATCATATGCTATGCAATGTGACAGTTTTGTTATCTAAAAATTTTTTTGCTTAACATACACCGTTTTTTTAAGGAAAAACCGAAACAGTTGCGAAATTGGCACTCTAAAACCAAAAAATATATTATTCTTCAATATGTACAAAAAAATTAAGTTGTTATAAAATATTTTTTAGAAAGCACGGAGGAATATGCACATGAGGAGAATTGTTGGATATCGTTGCACCATTTGCGGAAAGGAATTTCCGTTTGAACCGGAACTTATGACCTGTCCGGATTGCGGCGAAAAGGGAATTCTTGATATCCTTTATGACTATGATGAAATAAAGAAGACTTTCTCTAGAGAATCTCTTTCCAATAATCGTGACAACAGCATGTGGAGATACCGCGATCTGATGCCTGTTGATACTTCAACAGATGTCAGCAGATTCCTTCGGATCGGCTGGACACCTCTGTATGAATCCACTTCACTTAGGAATGAGCTCGGCATCAAAAAACTATACATAAAGGATGATGGTCTTAATCCGACAGCTTCTTTGAAGGACCGTGCTTCCGGTGTTGCTGTCGCCAAGGCGATTGAACTCGGATATGATACCATTGCCTGCTCTAGCACCGGCAACGCTGCATCTTCCTGCGCCGGGAGCGCAGCCAGAATGGGACTGAAAGCTGTTATTTTCGTTCCGGAACGTGCTCCGGAAGGAAAAGTTTCTCAGCTGATGATCTTCGGCGCAAAAGTAGTATCTGTCCATGGGGATTACAAGGCGACTTTCGATCTTTCAAAAGCGGCCATTGCCAAATATGGATGGTACAACCGGAATGCGGGTATCAATCCTGTCATGACAGAGGGAAAGAAGACTGTTGCGCTTGAGATAGCGGAACAGCTCAACTTTGAACTTACGGACTGGGTTGCTTGTTCCGTTGGCGACGGATGCACCATCGGTGGTGTTTACAACGGATTCCATGATCTGTACCAACTTGGTATGATCGACCGTATTCCTAAGATCCTGGGCGTGCAGTCCACCGGATGCTGCCCGTTTGTGGATGCCGCAAAGAACAACAGACCGCTTGAGCCGACCCCTGAAAATACTATCGCAGACTCCATCGCGGTGGGCGTACCGAGGAATCCTGTCAAGGCGCTTCGTGCCGTCCGTGACAGCAAGGGCACCTGGATCGCTGTCTCTGACGATCAGATCCTTGATACGATGCGTGTTCTCGGAAGGACAGAAGGTGTGTTCGGTGAGCCTGCCGGCGTTACCGCAACAGCCGGTGTCCGCCAGGCCGTCATTGACGGGATCATCAAGAGCGACGAATCCGTCACCTGCATCTCCACCGGAAGCGGTCTGAAAGATGTCAAGAACGCATTGAGAGCGGCCGGCAAGCCGAAACTCTGTGAGCCGGATCTGGATGCACTGGAAAAGAGCGGAATCCTGCTCCAATAAGTTCACACTCTTATCATTGACAACTTGATAAGAAATATATAAACTGTCAGAGTCTCATTTTGGTTGTATTGTTTCCGACAACGGGAACGATGATAATAAACAACAAATCTATAGGAGGAAAACATGAAGAAAATTGTTTCTATTGTGCTGGCTCTCTGCATGGTACTCGCTCTGGTTGCCTGCAATGCAGACGGAACAGTCGACGAAGCCAAAGTTCAGGAAGTTGCTTCCCAGGTTGAAGCTGCTGTCCAGGAAGCTGCTGCTTCCACCGCAGCTGAACCCGCTGAAGAAGCTGCAGCCGAGGAACCCGCAGCGGCTCCGGCAGCGAGCGATATCAAGATCGGTGTCGTTCTGGTCGGTGACGAGAATGAGGGCTACACCTACGCTCACATCGCGGGTGTCCGCAAAGCTATGGAAGCTTGCGGCCTGACAGATGACAACATCGTTTGGTTCTACAACATTCCTGAGAACGAAGAGTGCTACGACAAGTGCGTAGAGTGCGTTGAGCAGGGTTGCGTTGCTGTATTCACAAACTCTTACAGCCACCAGACCTTCACACAGCAGGCTGCTTCTGAGTATCCCGAAGTTCAGTTTGTTGCTCTGACTGGTGACACAGCCATGAAGTCCGGTCTGCCGAACTTCTCCAACGCTTTCAACTACACTTTCGAGTCCCGTTATGTCTCCGGTGTTGTTGCTGGCATGAAACTTGCTGAGCTCGTTAAAGACGAGAAGATCCCCGCTAAGGGCTATGACGCTGATGGCAACATCAGAATCGGTTACGTTGGCGCTTATCCGTATGCAGAGGTTGTTTCCGGTTACACTGGATTCTTCCTTGGCATCAAGTCCATTGTTCCGAACATCGCTATGGAAGTTCAGTACACCAACTCCTGGTTCAACCAGCAGGAAGAGGGCAAAGCTGCTGAGAAACTGATGGGTGACGGTTGCGTCATCATCGGTCAGCATGCTGACTCCACAGGTGCACCGGCTGCTGTTCAGGCCAAAAAAGACGCAGGCGAAGTTGTCTACTCCGTTGGTTACAACGTAGATATGCTCCAGGCTGCTCCTACAGCTGCTCTGACATCTTCTACAAATGACTGGGGTGTATACTACACCTATGCTTTCAAGCAGATCCTCGCTGGCGAGAAGATCGCTACTGACTGGGCAGAAGGTTACAATTCCGGTGCTGTTGGCATCACAGCCCTTGGGCCGGAATGTGCAGAAGGCACAGCCGAGAAAGTTGCTGAAGTCGAAGAAGCTATCAAAGCCGGAACGCTGCATGTGTTCGATATCAACACATTCACAGTTGGCGGTCAGAAGGTAGAATCCGCATTGACATTCGACTCCGACGGTGACCGGACACCTGATACAAACGAAGGTATCGTTGATGGTTACTATCATGAGTCCGAGTACATCTCTGCTCCTTCCTTCGGTCTCCGTATCGATGGCATCACAGAGCTGAACGCGAACTAATTCGGTTAGCTTACAAATCAAAGGCGGTTTCCTTTCGGGAACCGCCTTTTTCTTGCTTTTCAGAAGAATATTCCGCAATTAGATGTTTGATCAATTTATGAAATGTGCTAATTTTTTTTAGTTGGCAACAAATAAATTTCACAAATATTTCTATTTTTGTTAGATATTATGATATAATGTTTTCAAATTGAGGTATTGGCCCTCGCGAAAGAAAGGGTGATCGCTTTTGGAGAATCAGAACGCCATAAAAATGGAACACATTACCAAGCGGTTTGGCAGTGTTATCGCAAACAACGATATCAATCTTGAACTTCATGAAGGAGAGATTTTGTCGCTTCTTGGTGAGAACGGGAGCGGAAAGACCACACTCATGAATATGCTGTCCGGCATTTATTATCCGGATGAGGGACAGATTTATGTTCATGGTGAACCGGTTACCATTGCATCTCCAAAAGATGCTTATGACAATCATATCGGAATGATTCATCAGCACTTCAAACTCGTTGACGTGTTTACAGCCGCAGAGAATATCATTCTCGGACTGGAAGGCGAAGGAAAGTTTGATATGGCTGTTGTCAACCAGAAAGTTCTTGAAATCTGTGAGAAATACGGATTTGATATCAGACCGGACATGAAGATTTACGATATGTCCGTATCTCAGAAACAGACGGTTGAGATTGTCAAAGTGCTGTACCGCGGCGCGGATATCCTGATTCTTGACGAGCCTACTGCTGTTTTGACGCCGCAGGAAACGGATAAACTGTTCCAGATCATGAGGAACATGAAAGCGGACGGTAAATCACTGATCATCATCACTCATAAACTGCACGAAGTTTTGGACGTATCGGACCGTGTCGTTATCCTTCGTAAAGGACAGTATATTGGGGACGTTGCAACGAAAGACGCTTCTCAGCAGTCTCTTACGGACATGATGGTCGGACGTTCCGTTTCTTTGAATATCAGCCGTCCGAAAGCGGAAAGTGTCAAGGAAAGAATTCTCGTTGAGCACTTGACTGTTAAGGACAAGGAAGGCGTAAAGAAACTGGATGACGTTTCTTTTGAAGCGTTCGGCGGTGAGATTCTTGGAATCGCCGGTGTTGCCGGTTCTGGGCAAAAAGAATTGCTGGAGTCTATTGCAGGTCTCCAAAAGCTTGAGCATGGCTCCAAAATCACTTATGTTGATCCCGACGGTAAAAGGATAGAAATTAACGGTATGGATCCTTTGGATATTATTAACAAGGGTATCCTTTTGAACTTTGTTCCGGAAGACCGTTTTGGCATGGGACTGTCAGGCTCCATGAATATTAATGAAAATGTTATGCTGCGTACATTCCGCCGTGGAAAAAGTCCGCTTCTGGACAAGAAGTTCCCGGCCGATGTTGCGGATAAGATTGTCTATGAGCTGGAAGTTGTGACACCTAATACAAACAAAATTCCTCTTCGCCGTCTTTCCGGCGGTAATGTTCAGAAGATTCTCGTGGGTCGCGAGATTTCCTGTGATCCTACTGTTTTGATGACTGCTTATGCTGTTCGCGGACTGGATATCAATACCTCTTATACGATCTATAATCTTCTGACAGAGCAGAAGATGAAGGGCGTGGCGGTTATTTACGTCGGCGAGGATCTCGATGTTTTGCTTGAGCTCTGCGACAGGTTGGTCGTGCTTTGCGGCGGTCAGGTTTCCGGCATTGTTGATGCCAGGAATATCACCAAAGAGGAAGTCGGCTTGTTGATGACAAAGCACAGAAAGGGAGATGCCGAATGATGAATAAGAAAAAAGTTCACGAACCGTTATTCCGTATGGCTAAGCGGGCAGAGGTGCTTCCTCCGTGGAAAGCATGGGGGATCCGCATCATCGCTCTGTTTATCAGCCTTGTGGTTTCCGGTCTTTTGATAATGTCCGTATCCGGATTGAATCCGGTGCAGGTTTACATTACTATGGCGGAAGGTGCTTTCGGAACAGTTAAGAAGTCCTGGGTAACCGTCAGAGACGCGATGACTATGCTGTGCATTGCTGTTGGTCTTGCTCCGGCATTCAAAATGCGTTTCTGGAACATCGGTGCAGAGGGGCAGATCCTTGTAGGCGGCATTGCTTCGGCAGCCTGCATGATCTACATTGGGAGCAAAGTGCCGCACGCCATTCTTTTGATCATCATGGTCATTTGCAGTTTGCTTGCCGGTGCAGTGTGGGGATTTTTCCCGGGTATTTTCAAAGCAAAATGGAATACCAATGAGACACTGTTTACTCTGATGATGAACTACATCGCGATTCAGCTTACTTCGTTCTTCGTCGCATTGTGGGAAAATCCGTACGGTTCCAATTCCGTCGGTGTTATCAATTCCACAACACATGCCGGATGGCTTCCGAACCTCTTCTCCAAGGGATTCAATAAAGACTTCGGTGTGAATGTAATTATCGTTTTGATTATTACCGCAATCATGTACGTATATATGAGCCGTTCGAAACATGGATATGAAATTGCCGTTATCGGCGACTCTGAGAATACGGCAAGATATGCCGGAATCAGAGTCAACAAGGCATATGTCCGGACGATCGCTCTTTCCGGTGCGATTTGCGGTCTGGCCGGGTTTGTTGCCGTATCGGGTGCGTCTCATACCATTTCCACAAATACGGCCGGTGGAAGAGGTTTCACGGCAATTATTGTTGCCTGGCTGGCTCAGTTCAACAGCATCATCATGCTGATCTTCTCCTTCCTCATCGTCTTTTTGGAAAAGGGCGCGCAGTCCATTGCGTCTGTGTATAACCTGAGTAAGGAAGTTTCTGAGATGATCACAGGCATTATCCTGTTCTTCATTCTCGGCAGTGAGTTTTTCGTTAATTATGAACTTCACTTCGTCAAAGGAAAGAAGGAGGTCAAAGAATGAGTTCTGTTTTAGCTCTTTTGAACAGTGCGATTGCATTCGGCACTGTTATCATGTTCGGTGCGCTGGGCGAGACTTTGATTGAGAAATCCGGAAACCTCAATCTCGGTATTCCCGGAATCATGTTTCTTGGCGCTATTGGCGGTTTGATTCCTGCTTTCTTTTATGAAAATGCCGGAGGAAACAGCGCTATTGTAGGAATTATCCTCAGTTTGGTGTGTGCTTTGATTTTTGCCGGGCTTGGCGGATTGATCTACGCTTTCCTGACGATTACTCTTCGTGCAAATCAGAATGTTACCGGTTTGACACTGACAATATTCGGTGCTGGAACTGCTGAATTTTTCGGCTCCGTTCTGAACAGACTTGCCGGAGGCGTAGGCCAGATTTCCATTCCCATTACTTCCAAAGGGTTCCGTGCATACACGGCATTGGGAACAAAAGGCGGAATATTTGAAATCTTGTTCGCACATGGATTTCTTGTTTATCTGGCTTTGGTAATTGCATTTGCGATGCATTATTTCCTGAACCACACAAGAACAGGTCTGAATCTCCGTGCCGTTGGTGAGTCACCGGCAACTGCCGATGCCGCCGGTATCAATGTTACAAAATATAAATACATTGGTATTGTTATCGGAGCTGCAATCGCAGGACTTGGCGGATTGTTCTACACGGTGGATTACATCAAAGGAACTTGGGCAAATGACGGCACAGTCGAAGGACTTGGTTGGTTGGCTGTTTCGCTTGTTATTTTCTCGACTTGGAAGCCGTTGAATATAGCCTGGGGGTCTTATCTGTTCGGTATTGTTATGTGGTCCTACATGTATGTACCGGGTCTGACAAGAACAACTTCTGAACTTTACAAAGCACTTCCGTATATTTTCACGCTGGTTGTCCTGATCATCGTTTCTCTCAGGAAAAAGAGAGAAGACCAGCCGCCTGCCAGCTTGGGATTGAGTTACTTCCGAGAGGAACGTTAAAAAGGCATTTTATTTCAGAGGAGAAGCGAGGAACTTCTCCTCTAATTTTTTATTAGATTTCCAAAAATATTTTTTGTTTTTCGGTTGTAATAATAATTAAAGGGGATATAATGAAATAAGAGTTTAAGCGTATTTTTTTAAACAAATATATATAAAGGAGTTTTACTATGAATTACGGTCGTATCTACAATTTCTCTGCCGGTCCTGCTACAATGCCCGAGAAGGTTCTGGAAGAAGTTCGCGATGAAATGATGAATTATCGGGGATCCGGTATGTGCGTCATGGAGATGTCCCATCGTTCTCCTGTGTATCAGCAGATCATTGATGATGCAGAGAAGGATCTTCGCGAGTTGATGGGTATCCCGGATAATTACAAAGTCCTGTTTATCCAGGGCGGTGCAACTCTTCAGTTCTCCATGATCCCGATGAATCTCATGAAGAACGGAAAAGCGGTCTACATTGAGACCGGTGCATGGTCCAAGAAGGCTATTGCAGAAGCGAAAAAGGTAGGGGAAGTTGTTGTTGCCGCTTCCAGCAAAGACAAGAACTACACTTATATCCCGGATTGTTCTGATCTGGATATCCCGGAAGACGCGGATTATGTTTACATCTGTGAGAACGAGACCATTCATGGTGTCACATGGAACAAGCTCCCCAACACAAAGGGCAAGATCCTTGTTTCCGACCAGTCTTCCATGTTCCTGTCCAGACCTTGCAACGTTTCCGATTACGGCCTGATCTATGCCGGCGTTCAGAAGAATGTCGGACCGGCTGGTATGGTTGTTGTAATCATCCGTGAGGATCTCATCCGTGATGATCTCCAGGATCTCCCGATCTACCTCCAGTACAAGACACATGCTGACAACGGGTCTATGTACAATACTCCGAACTGCTGGGCAATTTATGTCTGCGGCAAAGTCTTCAAATATCTGAAGGACGATATCGGCGGTCTGGCAAACATGGAAAAGATCAACATCGACAAAGCAAAGGTCATGTATGACTTCCTTGACAGCAGCAAGATATTCAAGGGCACAGTTGAAAAAGCTGACCGCAGCCTGATGAACATTCCGTTTGTCACAGGAGATCCTGATAAGGATGCCGATGTTGTTGCCTATACCAAGAAAGCCGGTTTTGCAAACCTGAAGGGCCATAAGAGCGTTGGCGGCCTGCGCGCATCCGTTTATAACGCAATGCCGAAGGAAGGCGTTGTCGCACTGGTGGATTGCTTGAAAAAGTACGAAGAAGAACATAAATAATTGTCTTTGAAAGGAGTTTCGTTATGATTAAGATTCTTGCCGCTGACGGTATGGAAAAAGGCGCCATTGCTGAATTGGAAGCAAAGGGATGCCAGGTTGACTGTCAGTTCTATGAGCCGGATGCTCTTTGTGAAGCCGTAAAGAATTACGACGTTCTCGTTGTTCGTTCCGCTACAAAGGTCCGTACAGCTCAGATTGACGCTGCTAAGGAAGCAGGGAAGCTCAAGCTGATCATCCGCGGCGGTGTCGGTGTTGATAATATTGATGTCAAATATGCTGAGGAGAATGGAATTACTGTTCGCAACACACCTAAAGCCAGCTCTCAGTCCGTTGCTGAGCTTGCTCTTGGACATATGTTCTCCTGTGCCAGGTTCCTTTCAATTGCCGGTCACACAATGCGTGAGGACAAATGGGAGAAAAAAGCCTATGCAAAGGGAATCGAACTTTCCGGAAGAACACTTGGTATCATTGGTTTCGGAAGAATCGGTCAGCATCTTGGCGTTATGGCAAAGGCAATCGGCATGAAGGTCGTTGCTTTCGATATTTACCATATTGACGGTATCGAAGACGAGCTTGGAATCCCCTATGTTGAGATGGATCAGCTGCTTGCAGAATCCGATTTCATCAGCGTTCATGCTCCTGCAGTTGATGGTGGCGCAATCATCAACGCGGATACGATCCAGAAAATGAAAGACGGTGTCTGCATTATCAATACATCCCGTGGAAGCAATCTGGATGAGGATGCTCTTCTGGCAGCTCTCGAGAGCGGAAAAGTCCGCGCAGCAGGACTGGATGTCTTCGCTCAGGAACCGGCTAAGAACAAAGAACTGTACAGCCATCCCATGGTTTCCTGCACGCCTCACATCGGTGCATCAACCGGCGAAGCACAGAAACGTATTGGTGCAGAGATTGTTAACATCATCTCGGAAAAATTCGGTCTGTAATTAATTCTGTTTTTGAAGGGCCCATCATGATGATCTTGATGGGCCCTTTTTTGGACAGTATATTTCGGATTGATCCGAAATGAAATAGGGTTGCCCTTTTCAAAAGATGCAAATTATGCTATATTTCATTCTGTTGAGCCGCTGTGGTGGAACTGGCAGACACAAGGGACTTAAAATCCCTCGATAGCAATATCGTATGGGTTCGATTCCCATCAGCGGTACCA
>R22__coassemble_554_pt1 | contig 23696 bp, 15 predicted proteins | sample R22__metabat2_high_PE_038 | metagenome-assembled genome bin R22
CCGTCAGACGCAGCGCTTTTCCGCGCTGTTCCTTCGGGATCCTGTAAAACGAATCGCTGACCTTCCTCGCCAGATCCGCGATCCCGAGGATATCTTCATCCGTCTCGGTTGGAAGTCCAAGCATGAAATACAGTTTTACGCTTGTCCAGCCGGCTGAAAAGACCTCTTCCGCCGTCCGCAGAAGATCCTCTTCCGTAACATTCTTGTTGATCACGTCCCGGAGTCTCTGGGTCCCGGCTTCCGGCGCGAATGTCAGTCCCGCCTTCCGGACGGACTGCATCTTGATCAGTTCGTCCTTCAGAAACGCGTCCAGACGCAACGACGGCAGCGAAACGGACACTTTCTGCCCCTCAAGACTGTCCATGATCTCCGGTACCAGTTCCCTGACAGACGAATAGTCTCCGGTGCTCAGGCTCAAAAGGGATACTTCATCATATCCCGTGCACTCCACCAGTTCCTGCGTCTGCCGCAGGAGCGTCTCTTTCTTCCGTTCCCGCACCGGGCGGTAGATATAGCCCGCCTGACAGAACCGGCATCCGCGGGTGCAGCCGCGCATGACCTCCACGGAAACGCGGTCATGGGTAATGCTCATGTTCGGCACGATCGGCCGACCCACAAACTCCGCCCTGTCCAGATCCCGTACGATCCGCCGTTCCACGCTTCCGGGCGCGTCTTCATCCGGAACGACGGTATGCTCCGGCGTCTCCGAATAAAAAGAAGGGATATAGATGCCCTTGATCCCGGACAGCCTTTTCAGCAGTTCTTTCCTGCTCTCCCCTTTTTTCCGGGAATCCAGCACCGTCTCCGCCAGCTCGACGATCATTTCCTCTCCGTCCCCGATCATGACCGCGTCCATAAAGGGCGCAAGCGGTTCCGGGTTGCAGGCGCAGGGTCCGCCGCAGACGACCAGGGGCATGCTTTCGTCCCTGTCGCAGGCGCGGAACGGGATCCCCGACAGTTCCAGCACCGTCAGGATGTTGGTATAGCACATCTCATAAAGAAGAGAAAACCCGAGAATGTCGAAATCTCTTACCGGGCGTTTCGTTTCAAGAGAATACAGCGGGATCCCCGCCTGACGGAGCTGATGCTCCATGTCCGTCCAGGGCGCGAAAACACGCTCGCAGGCGATCCCCTCCTGCCTGTTGAGCACATGATACAGGATCCTGGATCCCAGATGGGACATCCCGATCTCGTAAACATCCGGAAAACAGAGCGCAAAGCGGAGATCCGCCTCTTCCTTCCGGATCTCGTTCCATTCTCCGCCCGTATATCTGGCGGGCTTTTCCACCCGCTCCAGTATTCTTCCAAGTTCGGTACTGTCTGTCATTTGTTTCCCCCAAAAAGCCAATCTATATCATATCATCGCTTGTCCGCAAGGTCAAATTGACGGCAGCCATGGCTGCGTACTGCCCCGGGTCACGAAAAAAACGGTGCGTCCGCAAAAGACAGCACCGTTTCTGATAAGTTGTTTTCATAAGTCCGGACAAACCGTCAGTCCTGCTCCATGGAGAATGTCAGAAGGACCGGGTTGTGATCCGCGTACTTGAACCCGTAATCCAGTGTTTTCACCGACTCCACACGGATGTTCGGAGAGCAGATAAACCCGTCTATCACGAAGTACTGCTGCGGGTTTCCTCCGGCGGCCGGCGCGTTCAGGAGTCTGCATGTGGGAGAGGATGTATCGTACTGCAGCGTCCATCCTTCCGGCATCATTTCCTTCTCAATGGTTCCGGGAGTCCAGTAAGATGAGTCCTTGATCGGGAACACATCCATCGCCCCGGGGAACGTCTGGTTGAAATCGCCGCCGGCGATCACATAATTTCCTTTTTCATACTCGGCCAGCATCAGCTCCCGGAGCTGCTTTGTCTGTTTGGCTTTCCCTTCTCCATCGTCATATGCCTCCAGGTGAAGGTTGATCACCGCCAGCTGGCGGTCTGTTCCCTCCAGGGTGTAATGCTGCACCAGCAGAGCGCGTTTCAGGTTCGCCGTACGTACCGGCCAGGAAAACGGGACCGGCAGCGCGATCCGGGACGCGTCGATCGGACTCGCGGAAGACATTGTCAAAAGGCCGGATGACACTTTCCCGATGGTCGGGACCGGATACGGCACATAATTGCAGAAATAATTCAAAACGAAAGAGGCGTTTTTCCCCAGCTCATCCGTGTACACAAGCGCCTGGTCCACTTCGAAGGAACGTTTGCTGTCTCTGTCCACTTCCTGCAGAAGGTAAAAATCGGGGGCATTCTCCTTCAGGATGGACTGGATGCCTGCCAGGTTCTTTTCCACGTATTCCTGACCGATCATTACGGAACTTCCGCCGTCCATGAAAAAGTCGGACTCCTCGCCCAGGCCGGCGTATCCGGTATTGAAGGACAGGACCCGGTAAGTCTCTCCCTCTTTCAGCAGGTTATTGGTTTTTGTGTCAAGCAGAATCTCCGCGGGTTCCGTATCCTGCGGCTTGTATTCCGTGATGGTCAGGTATCCGAACATTGCGGCCACCGCCAAAAGGACCACGAGGATCACTCCTCCCAGGATCCTAATGATCCGCACCGCCACGGATACTTTCTTTTTTGCCTTCTTTTCTTTCATGCTACCCCCAAAATTCTTCGTCAGACTTCCGGAGCGTTTCCGCCCGTCCGTTCAGACGCTTTTCCCGCATTTCGAAAAAGCGTAAAGCCGGGACCTCCTGTCCCGGCATGGTTTCAATCAACATATACGGGTTCGTAATCGCCATCCGATGAAGAACCGCCGCCGCCATTGTTGCCACTGTCACCGTTATCCGGTACAGGCACATCCTCGACCGGTGTCGTGCCGCCGGTATCTCCGCCGTTACCGTTGTTGGTCTCGATCTTGTTCCCGTTTTCGTCATATCCTTCCGGTGTCTTCGGCTTCATATACTTGTAAGCCACTTCATGCTCCACATCGTCAATGCTCCAGTTATCCGTCCAGAGATAATCCTTGGCGCTGAGGCGCACGCCCGATTTGGACGGCGGGAGGATCAGCTGGGCACGGATCGCAGCGGTACGTTCGTCCTTGGCGCTGCCGTCGGTCACAAGACAGGTCGTTCCCGGAGCGATGTTGTAGTAGATCCAGCGGGAATCAGGCACAGTCAGACGGACACAGGCATGGGATGCTTTCTTGCCCAGATTGTCATAGGAGTCCTTGATCAGAGTGCTCAGGTCCGCCCTTGTCTTATACAGAACAGAGTGGAAATAAGTCCTGCTGTGGATACAGGTCAGATACTGCGCCGCTTCAAGGTTCACAAACTGCCAGAAACGTTCCCGCGGAAGATCGATCTGCCACGTCCCGTTCTGGGTCTCATGTCCGTACTCGGACTTCGGATTTCCCGTGGAACAGAGCATATACCGGACGGGACGGTCGTAATCCGGTTCGTTGGCACCGGCCTTACGCATGTAGACCAGCACGACCTGCCAGTATTTGTCCACGATAATGTAATACTTGTTGCTGGCCGGGAAACCGTCCTTGCAGAGCTCGCCCGTATCTTTTTTCATGTCGTCCGTGCTGCCCACCAGTTCCTCATATGTCATATTGACCGTCGGAGCATAGTAAGAAAACGGAATGGGTGTTTCCGTGGGTTCCGGCGTCGGCGTGGGTGTTACGGGTACGGGAGTCTCTGTGACTGCCGGGACCATGTCCACCATCTGTGGCGTGGCCGTCGGAGTCGGCGCAGGCGTCTCCGTCGCTTCGGGCTCCTGGATCTGCTTTTCAGCCGAGCACCCGAGCAGCAGCGCTGTCAATACTATTAATACAATTAAAAAACACTTCTTCATATAATATCTTCCAACCAAGGATAAAGTATATCAAAAGGGAGTCTTCCCTCTCAATCAATGGGGACATTGTTCACGAAATCGTTATTTATCGGCCGCCGGATGCATATATTTCAGGCAGAGCAGCGTGATGTCATCAAACTGGGGCGCTGTCCCGACAAAGACGTCGATATCTTCCCGTACGCTTTTGCATACAAGTTTCGGGTCCTCGGACACGGCATGCCGGATCACATTCAGAAGACGTTCCTCCCCGTACAGCTGTTCTTCCGCGTTTGTCGCCTCGGTCACGCCGTCTGTATAGAGGAAGATGAAGTCGTCCGGCTTGATGTCCATCTCATGCAGTTTATAGGTGCAGCCTTCCATCCCTGCCAGAACAAACCCCGGTTTTTCCTTAAGGAAACCGTACTCTCCCTCCGCATTGCGTATGACGGGAGGATTGTGTCCGGCATTCGCGTATACGATGTGACCGTTCTCAAGATCCAGACAACCGAGCCAGGCGGTTACGAACATGCCCGCCTCATTGCCCTCGCAAAGGCTTGCGTTGGCGCTCGTCAGCGCCTCATTGGGCATATCTCCCAGTTCCATGCGGTTCTTGATGGTCGCCTTGGCGCGCATCATGAACAGAGCTGCCGGGATCCCTTTTCCGGAGACATCCGCGATCAGGAACGCCAGGACATTCGGACGGACAAAATAGAAATCGTAGAAATCTCCGCCGACTTCCTTCGCCGCATCCATGCTGGCCCAGATATCGATCTCCAGCCTGTTGGGGAATGCGGGGAAAGTCTTGGGAAGCGCGGAAGACTGTATCGTCTTCGCAAGTTCCAGTTCCTTCTCAAAGTGTTCCCGTTCCTTGTCCATGAAATCTTTGATCGTATCGACCGTGATGTTGATGGAATCGGAAAGGGTGGAAAACTCGTAGTTGTCGCGAACATTCATCCTGACGGTAAGATCTCCCTCCGTAATCTTCTGGAGAGATCTGTTGATCTTTTTCATATTGTCGGAGATGGACTGCTTGATCAGGAAGAATATCCTGCCGAACAGGATCGCGAACACGAGGATCTCCATGAACATGGTGACATAGCCGATGAGATTCCTTGTAAACATGGCCTCGGAGACCGGGGTCAGCGCCAGGATCAGGTATCCTTCCTCACGCCCGTAGGCGCAGAAATAGTCCGCGCCCTCAACGGATGTTTTAATGAGTTCGCGTTCCCGGTTTTCCTGGGCAAGACCGGATGAAGATATCGCAGGGATCGTCATGCCTTCCGTACCGTCGGGTCCGCTGACGATCTTTCCGTTTTCATCCGCGATCAGCAGATATCCCGACTCGCCGATCCGGCGGTACCGGGTGGAACCCGCGATAATGCCGTTCAGTTCTTCGCTGATGTCTTCAGAATCGTACCCGATCTGCACAAACCCGCCGTCTTTCAGCGCCACGGCGGCGTATTTCCTGTAGATATCCGAATCACGGGAGATCGGCTGAAAATTCTGGACCAGCTCATCCGCAAGTCCCTTGTTGATCATCAGAAACGCGGAAGACTGTTCCCCGGAAGACATGTCAAAACCGGGATTGACAGGATCGGAGGATGCTATGATGATCCCGTTTTCATCCACGATATTGATCTCTTTCACTTCCAGCTGTTCCGCAATGAGACGGGCATCCTCATTTGTTTTTTCAAAACTGCCGTCATCGATCACTCCGGCCACGGCCCGGGCAAATTTCAGAATGTTCTGATTTGACTTTTCGTTGATCTCGTTCTGAATATCCTCAATGTTCAGGAGCATGACCCGTCTCGCGTCCGTCTTGGACAGCTGGGTCTGCATAACGTAAATGAAGGCAAGAGAAAGCGCGAAAGCCACTGTAACGACGATGAGCAGTCTCCCCTGGAAGATCCCGAGGATCGTTCTTTTCTCCCGTTTGGCTTTCAGCGTACGGTTCTCGACCAGATTTACGCAAAGAATGGAAAGGCACAGTGCAATGCTGTTTGCCAGTATCATCGGAAGCGCGCACGCCTTGACAAAGGAAAAGGCGAAGTGGGTATCGGTACCGTGGGTCACAAAGATCATCAGCATATGGAAAACTTCCATGGCTGCCCCGATACCGAGTCCGTAATACCATCCGGGCGTCTTGTTATCGAACATGTGCCTGCGGAGCGAACTGGCCAGCAGACCGGAGATGACAGTTGAGACGGAACAGGCGATCTGTGTGTACGCGCCTGCGCCCCAGTAGACCGCAAAATACCGCTCGACCCCGCCGATCACACCGGCGATGAGTCCCGCGGGCGCGCCGAAAAGCAGACCCGCGCAAAGCGGCGCCGCGTCTCTGGCGTTGATCACCGCACCGCCGATATCAATGCCGAACTCTGTTCCGAGAATGGCAAGACCACCGAACAGTACCCCGATCAGGATCTGCAGATCCCGTTGCTTCCAGCGGGCAAAAACGCCCTTTTTCTTGAGGTAGCAAAGCACACCGCTCAGCAGCACCGGCAGCAGTGCCACAGGCATCAGTTTCAGCAGTGTTGTCGCCAGATTATCCATAATCAGATAATGTCCTTTCCCCCGCCCGTTCTCCCGGGCGCAAGATGCCCGCATTCCGTTCGCGCTGCGGACATGTACACAATTTCACATATATATCTTATCATAAACAGGCTTTCGGAACAACAGTCTGACGCCCGTACGGCGGTCCGCTTTGGACCGCATCAGGCATGTTTGAAACAAATGCCAGACATTCCCGGAGAAACAAAAAAGAACCCCGTTCTCTCCGAACAGGATTCCCGTTTGGCTGCGGAACTAGGATTCGAACCTAGACAACACGAGTCAGAGTCGTGGGTGCTACCATTACACAATTCCGCATCACCTGAAAAGATCCCGAAATGCCGTCTGCCTTTGCTATAACACCCGCCTAAAAGGCAGGTGGGTGCATTGTGGTCGCCTCAGTCTACCTGAAACCAGGCCTGACATCTTCTTCCCAACAAATGCTCCCGGCAAAGTCGTGAGGGTTTATAGCCGAAAGACATAACGCACACTGCAGGAATCTTCCGAATGGTGGGATTAGTTGGAATCGAACCAACGACCTCTACGATGTCAACGTAGCGCTCTAACCAGCTGAGCTATAACCCCGTAAGCAAATATAATTATACACAGGGCAATAGAAAATGCAAGCACAATTTTTCAGGAATTTTTCACCTGTTTTTCCCCGTTTCCTAAGCTGCCCCGCCGTCCTCTTTCCTTTACTCTTGAACTGATCCGGTGTTTTTGTTATCATGAAATCCGAATTTATAAACATGGAGGAAAACATGGCTTCCTGTGTCCGCTGCAAGAAATCACCCGCAGACTACCAAGAATCCTATCTGGTCGTAACACGCAGTACCGACAACGTGACCGATACCGTCCGCGGTAAGGAAAAGACCGTCGGCGAGTCCGTCAGCGAATCCCTTGTGGGTGCTGTTACCTGCGGCATCTGCATGGATTGTCACAACAAATCCGCAAAAGCAACCGTCCGTTTCACTGCTTTTCTCGGCATGGCGGCGGGGTTCATCTTCGTAATTGCCATGAAAGCCGGCATTCTTGCCGCGATCGGCGCCGCTGCCGGCGGATTCCTTGTCATGGGCGGCCTGGCCTATCTGTACTGCTATAAGTACAAACAGGAAATGCAGGCCCAGGAGGAGATCCGGGAACATCTCAAGGCATACGCGTCGGATATGGGCGCCAACCGTGTCCGTCTCTTCATCCCTGTGGGTGAAAACTACTACAAAAGTCTGTTTCTGTTCCAGATGCAGAACAAGGGCTTGTCCAAACCTTTCTCTGAAAAGATCTACCATGAGCTGATCGAGAGCGGGGCATGGAAAGAGTACGTGGAAAAAGAAGCTATCGAACCGTCGGAGATCTCTCCGTACCTGTAAGAAAAGAAGGAGTCACCGCTCCAGTAAGGGGATGTCCTCCTTCGTGTCAATATCCATAAGTTCATTGTCAGCCGTCCGGACCGTCTCAAGACAATCCGGATGGCGTTTTATTACGACGCCTCCGCCCCGGTCACCCTCCAGTTCCGAAAGTTCTTTCAGAAACCGGACAGGAAACAGGACCGGATTTCCGTAGCGGCCGTCCTCCCCCACGGGAACGATGATCCTGTCGGGACACCGTTCGAATGTTTCCAGGATACGGTCCACGGTCTCTCCGGTAAGTCCGGGCTGGTCACAGACCCCGAACAGGACCCCGTCCAGAAGGATCCCCCTGCGTACCGCTTCCAGACAGAGACGTTCAATCCCCGTCCGGACACTGGAGGCGATCCCCCGTTCCGGTTCCGGGTTGACCGCAACCGCGTCAAACGTCTCTTTCGCGGATTCCGCTCCCTCCACGCCGCAGGGTCCGGTCACCAGGACACGGATATCGTAATCCGCCGCGCTGTGGATACGGAGAGCGTGCCCGATCAGCCGCTCCCCGTTGCAAAACGCTTCCAGTTTGTTCCCGCCGAACCGCTTTCCCTGTCCCGCGGCCAGCAGGATGCATCCGACCCTCATCTGTTCGGCCGGAGACTCTTCTCACGGAAAACATACCGGCCAGTTCCGGGCTTGACCAGTTTCCCGTTTTCCACAACGACTTCCCCGTTCAGCAGCACATCCCGGGTGCGTCCTGTCGTCCGTATTCCCTCATACGGGGAATTGTCGCAGTTATGCAGGTTGGTCTTATACGAGATGGTCTCCTCCTGCTCCGGATCGAAGATCACGAGATCCGCGTCGCTTCCCTCCGCGATCCTTCCCTTTTTCGGATACATTCCGAAGACCTTGGCGGCATTGGTGCTCAGCAGATCCGCCATCTGCTCAATGGTGATCTTGCCCGTGCGGACCGCCGCTGTATGGATCAGCTGCGCCCTGTTCTGTACGCCGGCGCCGCCGTTCGGAATCTTTGTGAAATCATCCTTTCCGAGGGCCTTCTGCTCCATGGTGAAGGAGCAGTGATCCGTTCCGGTGAAGTCGATCTCGTTCTTCCCCATCGCGTTCAGAATGGCCTCCTGGTCCGCTTTCTTTCTGAGCGGAGGAGACATGACGAATTTCGCGCCGTCCGGCTGGTCATAGCAGCTGTCATCCAGAACAAGGTACTGCGGGCACGTTTCCAGATAGACCTCCTGACCCCGGTCTCTTGCCCGGAGCGCCTCCTCCAGTCCTTCCGCGGTGGAAAGGTGCACGACCCAAGCCGGTGCGCCGGCGATCTCCGCAATCCGCATCAGACGGCCGACCGCCTCGCCCTCCACGATGTTGGGACGGGAGACCGGATGTCCCGCGGGCGAAAGCAGTCCCGCCGCTTTGCATTCCGCGATCTTCCGCTGCAGGAGATAATAGTTCTCGCAGTGCACGCCGATCAGGCAGTCCTGCTCCGCCGTGGCCTTCAAAGCGCTGTACATTTCCCCATCGTCCAGACGCATATTGTCATATACCATGTACATCTTGAAGGATGTGACACCCTGGCGGATCATGCTCTGAATCTCCGCTTCCCTGTCCGCGTTCCACTCGGAAAACGCCATGTGGAAGCCGTAGTTGCTGCTGCTGCCCTCCGCTTTCCTGTGCCAGAGATCCAGCGCGTCCTGCATGGTCATGCCCCTGTCCTGGGTCGCAAAATCCAAAACCGTTGTCGTTCCTCCGACCACGGCCGCCTTTGTCCCGGTCCTGAAATCATCCGCCGTGACCGTCACGCCCAGATCCAGGTCGAAATGGGTATGGGTGTCGATAAACCCCGGCATGATATAGCAGCCGGAAGCATCGATCACGCGGTCGGCCTCCTCTTTCAGTCCAGGTCCCACCTTGACGATCTGATCGCCGGACACCAGAACATCCGCTTCAAACTTTTTCCCGTCGGAAACAACGGTCCCGTTTTGAATCAAAACACGCATGAGCACAAATCCTCCGTTGAAACTTTTCAAAAGCCTTTTCTATCTACATTATATTGATTTCCTCATAAAAAATACAGTACCGCGCCGTATTTCCAAACGGTCGCCGGTTCCGCTTTTTCGGAAGCGGAATCCCCGAAATATCTTTTTTCCGTTGGAAAATACTGCTATAATACGGAAAAGGTGGTGGTAATTCCAATGGAGAAATCTCGTCTTCGCGCCGCAATTCTCAACGCGGCCAGCCGTAATGCTGCTCTGGTAGTCAAAAACGCAAAAATCGTAAACGTATTCACGGAAGAGATCATTGAGGGGGATGTCGCCGTCCGCGACGGAATCATCCTTGGGATCGGCTCCTATTCCGGAAAGCAGGAGATCGACGCAAAGGGTGCCTATCTCTGCCCCGGTCTGATCGACGGACATGTTCACATTGAGTCCTCCATGGCCCATCCGGCCAGATTCGCAAATACCATTCTGGAAAAAGGAACGACCTCCATTATCGCCGACCCGCACGAGATCGCGAATGTCTGCGGCACCGACGGTATACAGTACATGCTCGACCAGACAGAATGGCTTCCGCTTTCTGTCTTTTTTATGCTCCCGTCCTGCGTGCCCTGCACCGCTTTTGAAACAAGCGGAGCAAAGATCACCGCAAAGGATATGGAACAGTTCTTCGATCATCCCCGGGTCATCGGACTCGGCGAGGTCATGGACTACTACGCCACCGTCACCGGCGACGGCGAGATGCTGGACAAGCTGGAGCTCTTCAAGAACCGTCCCATCGACGGTCACGCCCCGCTGCTTTCCGGTGACAATCTGAACGCATACTGCGTCGCGGGTCCCCATACGGACCATGAATGTTCCAACTATGAGGAAGTTCTGGAAAAACTCCGCAGCGGCATGCGCATCCATCTGCGTCTCGGATCCGCCACCCGCGGCATTGAGGAGATCATGCGGAAGGTCGCGGAGAACAATCTCCCCACCCGCCGGATGATGTTCTGCACGGATGACAAACATCTGGAGAATATCCGGGAGGAAGGACATATCAACTACATCCTGCGCCGGGCTGTCGCAAACGGGATCTCCCCCATGAACGCCATCCAGATGGGCACCATCAACGTAGCCAACACCTATGCTCTGAAAAACTACGGTGCCATCGCCCCCGGCTACCGGGCCGATATGGTCCTTTTCGACAATCTGACCGATTTCAACCCGCTGACCGTCATCAGCGGCGGAAACGTCTTCGAGCACAATTCTGACGACATCATCCTCCGTCCGGATCCGAAGATCTACAACTCCGTGCATCTGGCGCCCCGCCGTCCGGATATGCTGAACCTTCCGGTAGGCGATGCCACCACGGTCATCAATCTGGTCGACAACGAGATCATGACAAAAGCCACCCGAGAAAAAGTTCCTTCCAAAGACGGCCTGTTTGTTCCGAAGGACGGACTTGTCAAACTCGCGGTGGTTGAGCGGCACCATGCCTCCGGCAGAGTCGGTGTCGGTGTCCTTCGCGGGCTGCCCATCAAGAACGGCGCCATTGCCACCACCGTCGGGCACGATTCCCACAACCTCATCGTGGCGGGCGACAACGACGCGGATATGTTCGCGGCGATCGACGCACTGGAAGCCTGCGGAGGCGGCTATATCGTCGTCAGCGATCAGAAGATCCTGGCACGGCTCACGCTGCCGGTGGCCGGTCTCATGTCAGACGCCCCGACAGCCGTTATCCTCAGCAAACAGCAGAAACTTCTGGCCGCCGCTGAGGAACTCGGTGTCAAGTCCGGAACGGATCCCTTCATCACCCTTTCCTTCGTGGCTCTCCCGGTCATTCCGGAGATCCGCCTGACCGATATGGGTCTGTTTGATGTGGTCCACATGAAATTCGATTCCGACGATTCTGACTCCATAAGCTGAGCTGTCCGAATTGCATCAATGGCGGTCCGGTTCCAAGGGAAGTGTTTCCGCGGAGCGGACCGCTTTTTCCAGGCGTATATAGATAATAGACAAACGAATTGAAGGTACTGTTATGAAAAAAGCGCGTGAATTCCTGATGAACAATCCCCTGCTGCTTGCCCTGATCGGGTTTCTCCTCTTCTACGCCACTTCCTTTATTCCGTCCCCCGTGGACAATGAATGGAGAAAAACGATCACCGAGATCATCCGCTTCGCGATCCTTCTGGTGTTTATGATCCTGTTTGTCGGGCTTGACAAGATCCCTCTCAGCGCAAAGGGCATGGGCTTCGGTTTCAAATTCTTCCTGATCTACCTTATTTTGGCTTTCCTGCAGAACGGTATAAGTGTCATAGGGAATATCCTGAGCGGTGAATCCCGTCTGACCGTTTCCGGCGTGCTTTCCATGCTGATACTGGGCATTCTGGTAGGGCCCTTTGAAGAGATCACAAACCGCTTCCTCGTCTTCGGCGGGCTTTGCAAGGCCTGGAAAGAAACAAAACCCGGCGTTATGCGCGCGGCGCTCCTTTCCAGTTTTCTTTTCGGATTCGCGCATGTTCTTACCCCGATCCTGAAAGGAACCGTCACCACCGGCCTGAGCGTTGCCGAATGTGCGGCAAAGACTTTGTCCGCAGGTGTCATCGGATTCATTTTCGCGGCCATCTATGTCGCCACCGAAAACATCTGGGTGCCGGCGGTCCTGCAAAGTATTTTTGACTTTGTCGGTTTTATCAACACCGCGAGCACCGGCGATACCGGAAATATCGGAAACTATGTGAATATACCGGCGAATCTCGCCGCCGGGATCTCTCCCGAGATATTAAGAGTAGTCTCCATAGCGTATCAGGTCGCCATGGCCCTGATCGCCATTCCGATGATCCTGAGATCCGTCAAGATCCTCAAAAGCGTGGAAACACCCTTCCCCGGTCCGCTGACCTGGCACGGCGGCAAGGAAGCCTGAAACTTATTTGCAGCAAATGCAGGCCGGGTATTTCCCGGACCTGCACTTTTTTTGCCTCAAACTGTTTCCTTTCTTGTGAAAATTCCGCACTTGTGCTATATTAGTAGGAAATTTGTTTCAGGTATAACACTATGGATTACACGAAAAGCAGCAAAAAAGAATTACAGAAAGAATACCAGGTCATCCGCAGCAGATACGAAGCGCTTTGTTCCGAGCATCTTTCCCTTGACCTGACCCGCGGAAAGCCCGAAAAGGCCCAGCTGGACCTCAGCAACGGCATGTATGCCGCTCTGAGCGGATGCGATTTCCAGATGGACGGGATCGACGTGCGGAATTACGGCCTTCTGGACGGGCTTCCCTCCTGCAAACGGCTCTTCTCCGATATTCTGGGATGCCGTCCCGAGGAGATCATCATCGGGGGGAACTCCAGTCTGAATATGATGTACGACCTGATCGCAAAAGCATACACCAACGGACTTATGAACAGCGAACGCCCCTGGTGCCAGGAAGAACATGTCAAGTTCCTCTGCCCGGTCCCCGGATACGACCGTCACTTCAACATCTCCACGTCCTTCGGCATGGAATGCATTCCCGTGCCTCTGCACACGGACGGACCGGACATGGATATCGTGGAAGAACTGGTCAAGGACCCCAGCGTCAAGGGCATGTGGTGTACCCCGAAATACAGCAATCCGGACGGTTTCGTCTATTCCGAACAGGTCCGGGAACGGATCGCGAACATGTCGACCGCAGCGCCGGATTTCGCGCTGATCTGGGACAACGCTTACGCCGTCCACTGCTTTGAGGGCACGCTGGTTGAATTCCCGGATATGCTTGGGATCTGCAGGGAAGCCGGTCATCCCGACCGGATCTATGAGTTCGCGTCCTTTTCCAAAGTCACATTCGCCGGATCCGGCATCGCATGCATGGCGGCAAGCACGGACAATCTGGCATATATCAGAAGCATCCTGAAATTCCAGACGATCGGATTTGAAAAGGTCGCCCAATATCTCCATGTCCTGTTCCTGAAGGATAAGGAAAATATCCTCAAGCACATGGAAAAACATGCCGAGATCCTGCGGCCGAAATTCCAGGCCGTCCAGTCCGCTCTCCAGTCCGAGCTGGGAGGTCTGAACATCGCCAAATGGACCAACCCCAAGGGCGGTTATTTTGTCAGTCTCTACGCCATGCCCGGCACGGCAAAGCGGATCCACGCTCTTTGCAGCGGCGCAGGCGTCAATATGACCGGTGCGGGCGCCACCTATCCCTACGGCAGGGATCCGGAAGACAGCAATCTCCGGATCGCGCCCAGTTATCCGGAACTGCAGGACGTGGTCAAGGCCATGGAAGTCCTTTGCGTCAGCGTAAGGCTCGCGGCACTGGAACTTCTGCTCCAGAAATAAACGGAATGACAGCACGGCCGCTGTTCTGGCGGCCTTTTTTCATGGAGCGGACCGCGCAAAAAGTTCCCGCTCCCTTCCGTTTTCCCGTATAATATAATCAGATCTACAGTTACCGGAGGCAGCCAGATGCGTTTACAGTCGGAAAGCAGAAAATGGACTCTTCCCCTCCTGCTTGTTCTTGTATTCGTTCTCTTTCTGCTGCTGCATGATCTGTCCGGAGGAACGCTTCTTGATTCCAGTTCCTACAACAGTTACGTTCTGCAGGCAGAAGCCTGGAGCCGCGGCAGGGCTTCTCTGGACAGAGACTATCCCTGGCTGGAACTTGCCGTTTACGGCGGCAGATACTATGTTCCCTATCCACCGGTCCCATCCGCCGTTCTTTTTCCCGCCGTACTTCTGGCGGGCACCCATACTCCCGATAATCTGATCATCTGCCTGACGGTGCTGCTGGCCGTGTCCGCGGCCTACCTGTGCCTGCGTAAAGCCGGGGCCGGCGAGACCGTCTCCGCGTTCTGGTCCGTTTTTGCGGTCCTGGGCAGCAGCCTGCTCTCCCTGTGCACGGAAGGGACCGTCTGGTCTTTCGGGCACGCGCTGAACGCTGTCTTCTGCCTTTTCGGGATCCTTTCCGCGCTCCACGGAAAAAGGATCCTTTCCCTGACGCTGGTGGCGCTTGCCGCCGGATGCAGGCTGTTCTCCGTTCTTCTGCTGATCCCGCTCCTTGTGCGGTTTTTCCGGGAAGACCGGGAAAAGGAACTTTCTTTCAAAGATTCCGCCCTTTCCCTTCTGCCCCGGCTGATCCTGCCGGCGCTTGTGCTGCTTGGCATCCTTGCCTATAACTATGTACGTTTTCACAGTCCCTTTGAGTTCGGCTGGTCCTTCCTTGGGGAAGCCGGGCGGTCCGGATCCGTCTTTTCCATTTCCTGCGTTCCGGAAAATCTGAAGGCCCTGCTGTCACCCGTCACTCTGGGTACAGGGCTGCGGCTGTCCTACAACATTTACGGCGGTTTTCTGTTCCTTTTGGCAAATCCCTTCCTGATCCTTCTGTTCTTCCGTCTCCGGAAACCCTCTCCGGAACAGTGGACCGCGCTGGGATGCATGGTCGGCCATCTTTTCCTTCTTCTCTGCTGCAGAAACTTCGGCGGATGGCAGTTCGGTTCCCGTCTGACACTGGACCTGATCCCCTACGCCTTTCTGATCCTTCTTCCGGCGATGAAAAAAGCGCCGCGGAACCTGGAATTGTTCCTGGGCGCTTTCGCTGTTCTGTTCAATCTCTACGGCGCTGTCTCCATGCGCCTTCTGAATCTCTGACCGGTCAGGACAGTTCCGTCTTTCCCGTGTACAGTTCGTAATACCGTCCCTTCATGGCAAGCAGGTCCTCATGGGATCCGCGCTCCATGATCTCGCCGTGCTCCAGCACCATGATGGCGTCGGAGTTCCGGACCGTGGACAGACGGTGGGCAATGACGAATGTGGTCCTGTTCTTCATGAGGCGGTCCATGCCGCGCTCGATCATCCGTTCCGTCCTGGTATCGACGGAGGATGTTGCCTCGTCAAGGACCAGGATCGGCGCCTTGGAAAGAGCCGCACGGGCAATGCTGATCAACTGCCGCTGTCCCTGGGACAGATTGGCTCCGTCTCCTTCCAGTTTCGTCTGATACCCGTCGGAAAGCTTACGGATAAAGCTGTCCGCGGACGCCGTTCTGGCCGCCGCGACGACCTCCATATCCGTGGCGTCCAGTCTTCCGTAGCGGATGTTCTCCATGACCGTCCCGGTAAACAGATGGGTGTCCTGCAGGACCATGGTGATGTTTTTACGTAGCACCTCCCGCTTGATATCCATAATGTTCACGCCGTCGATGGTAATGGTCCCCTCCTGTACGTCGTAGAATCGGTTCAAGAGGTTCGTGATGGTCGTCTTGCCGGCGCCGGTAGATCCCACAAAGGCGATCTTCTGTCCCGGATGCGCGTACAGGCTGATATGTTTGAGAACAAGCTTCTCCGGATCGTAACCGAAGGAAACATCGTCCAGTACCACGTCGCCGCGCATGTCCGGCATATCGGAGGCGTTCTTTTTGTCCGGTTCCTCCGGATCGGTATCCATGATGTCAAATACACGCTCCGCTCCGGCCAGGGCGGCAAAGACCGTGACCATCTGCTGGGACAGGTTCGTGATGGGCATGGAGAAATGCCTTGAATAGTTGGCGAAGACCGTCAGACCGCCCGGGGTCAGAGACCCGGTGATCATGAGGATGCCGCCGACACCCACCGTGACCGCGTAGCTGATCTGGGACGTGTTCCCCATCAGCGGGCCCATGGTGGATCCCCAGAAGTTTGCCAGGAACTGGGTGTTCCGCATATCGTTGTTCAGTTCTCCGAACTCCTCCACGCATTCGTCCTCGTGATTGAAGACCTTGATGACCTTCTGTCCGGAAACCGTCTCCTCCATATATCCGTTGACAGCTCCCAGCGCGGCCTGCTGGCTCGTATAGTACTTTCTGGATTTCTTGCTGATGGCGCCGGCACCGAACAGGAAGATTGGAATGAAGCATACCGTGACCATGGTCAGGATCCAGTTCGTGGAGATCATGAACACAAATGTGCCGATCAGGGTAATGGCGCCCGACAGCAGTGCTGTCAGGGAATTGTTGATCATGGTATCGATGGTGTCGATGTCGTTGGTGTAGCGGCTCATGATGTCACCCGTGGGTTTCCCGTCAAAGAACCGCAGCGGCAGCCGTTCCATCCTGACAAACAGATCGTTCCGGAGTTTCTCCAGCGTTCCCTGGGAGACCCGGATCATGAGCCTGGCCTGCAGATAGGAGGTAATGATCCCAACCAGATACACGGTCCCGAGCACTACCGCGGCGATAGCGAGATAGCTGAGCACGTGGGCATCCGTCCCCGCGACGGAAGTGATGATACCGTCCGCGAACCGTTCGATGCTCGTCATCTGTATCGTCGCGTCCGGCTTGACGGCAAGGGTCAGACGGTCAATGATCGGCGCGATCATATAGGACCCCGCCAGCGAAGTCACCGTGCTGACAAGCATGCAGAGGAGCACCACCACAAGCAGCAGACGGTACGGTTTCAGATACGTAAGCAGTCTGCGGATCGTCGCCTTCGCGTCCTTCGGCTTCCCGGTCAGGCCCATGTTTCCCCGTCTTCCGCCGGGCATGTCTTTCTTCACGCCGGAGGCGGCCGCGCTGTTATACTGTTTTCTCAACTGTTCCAGATTTCTGGGCATAACTCAGCCAACCTCCTTTCCGGCCTGGGATTCATAGATCTCCCGGTACTCCTGATTGTTCGCAAGCAGTTCCTCATGCCTGCCCATGCCGGTGATCTTTCCGTCATCGATAACAACAATGGTATCCGCGTCCATAACGGAAGTGATCCTCTGGGCGATGATCAGCTTTGTGGTATTTTTCAGATCCTCCCGGAAAGCCTTCCGGATCATTGCCTCCGTGGCGGTATCCACGGCGCTGGTGGAGTCATCCAGGATCAGGATCTTCGGTTTCTTCAGAATGGCGCGGGCAATACACAGCCGCTGTTTCTGTCCGCCGGACACGTTGGAACCGCCGTGCTCCAGCTGGGAATCATAGCCGTCCTTGAAGGTGGTAATGAACTTGTCGGCCTGCGCGCTGACCGCCGCGGCTTTCATCTCCTCGTCCGAAGCGTTCTCGTCGCCCCAGCGGAGGTTCTCAGCGATGCTTCCGGAGAACAGTGTGTTCTTTTGAAGCACCATGCCGATCCCGTCACGCAGATGGACCAGATTGTAATCCTTGACATTCACTCCGTCCACGAGCACCTCGCCGGAATCGCAGTCATACAGCCGCGGGATCAGGGACACCAGAGTGGATTTTCCGCTTCCCGTGGACCCGATAATGCCCACAGTGGAACCCGCCGGGATCTCCAGGTTGATATGATCCAGCACGCTTGCTTCGCTGTTCTTGTAGTAGCGGAACGATACGTCCCGGAAGGAAATGCTTCCCTCTGTGACCAGCCTGTCCGGATACTTCGCGTTCTCGTCCGTGATGTCCACCTTCTCATCCAGCACCTCGGAGATACGGGCTGCGGACGCCGCGGCGTTTGTAGACATCATCAGCAGGAAAGACACGATGACCAGGGAAGAAAGGATCTGCGTGATATAGGTCAGAAACGCTGACAGATCCCCGATCTCCATGCCGCTTTTCAGAACGATCCGTCCCCCGATCAGGATGACGGCGATGGTGGTCAGATTCATGAACAGCGTCATGACCGGCTGCATGAAGATGACCACCCGGAACGCCCTTGTCGACGCGTTCTTCAGGGAAGCGTTGGCTGTCCGGAATCCGTTCACGCTGTAGTCCTCCCGGACGAAACTCTTCACAACGCGGATATTGGTCACGTTCTCCTGGACATAGTTGTTGATGCCGTCCACCTGTTCACGGACCTTCTTGAATCTCGGCCGTCCGGTGCGGAGAATGAATCCCACCGTGATCAGAAGGAGCGGGATACTTACGGCAAAGACCGTGGAGAGCTTCGGCTGGATGGAGATCGCCATGATCAGGGCGGCGATCATCATGCCGGGAGCGCGAAGCGCCATCCGCAGAAGAATGCTCACAAAATTCTGCAGCTGCGTCACGTCGTTGGTCAGCCTTGTCACAAGAGAACCCGTGGAAAACTTGTCGATATTGCTGAAAGAATAGGTCTGGATCCTGGCATACAGGTCCGCCCGCAGATCCGCGGCGAAATTGACGGACGCCTTCGCCCCGAACCAGGCTCCGCCCACACCGCCGGCCATCATCAGAACAGCTGTCAGGATCATCAGAAGCATCGTTCCGATACTGGTCTCCGTCGTCAGCACGCCCGCATTGGCGTTGTTGATCACAACGGAAAGCAGCTTCGGCATGACCACTTCACCGATCACTTCGATGATCATGCAGATAGGGCCCAGAATGAAATACTTCAGGTAGGGCTTAACATACTTGAACCATTTCTTCAAAACTGAACTTTCCTCCTGTGGAATATGCTACCTTACTACTATAACACAAGGCCGCATCCCGTAGATGGATACGGCCCCGCATTTATGTTGATTTTTGTAATTACAGATTCTTCAGCAGACCTGTCGCCTCGTTGAACTCGTTGATGAGAACATCAATGTCGTCCGCCTGATCGTGCATGTCTGTCCAGTAGTGCTCGTCGTACCACTGCTGATTGATCTCTGCATAGGTCTTGCCCTGCTGCTCAACCCAGGTGTAGTACTTGAGGTTATGCACACGCTTGCGATCCTCGTAAGTGAGCTCCTGCATGACATCCGTGCGGATCCCGTGGAGATGCTCTGCGTAATCCGCAGCGGCCTTCGCTTCCGTGTAAACACCGTTCTCCTCTTCCAGCTCCTGGATACGGCTCTGGTACATGACGGAGGAGTCTGTTCCGACGGTGGCGATCACGTCGTGCTCTGTGAGCTCGTAGTACTTCGCCATCTTGATGCAGCACAGCAAGTTCGCGATACCGGAGATGCCCAGCAGCGGGAGTTTCTTGACGAATTCCGGATCCACGCCAACGGTGTTGACGAGGTATTTCTGCCCTTCCGGATCGTTGAAGAGCCGGAGCAGTTTCTGGCTGTCTTCGTCGTCGATGTCGATGACCATGTCGGTGTTGCGGACATTGTGGATCCACGGCACATGCTTGTCGCCGATACCCTCAATGCGGTGTCCGCCGAATCCGTTCCACAGAAGTGTCGGGCACTGGAGAGCTTCACCGACTGCCAGTTTGGCGTTCGGGTACTGCTCTTTCAGATAATCGCCGGCGCTCATGGTTCCCGCGGAACCGGAGGTGAAGCAGGCACCCGCGAAGCGGTCGCCGTCACGTTTGATCTGATCAAACGCATCCTGGATCGCCTTACCGGTTACCTGGTAATGCCATACGCAGTTGCCGAACTCTTCGAACTGGTTGAAGATCATGACGTCCTTACGGGTGGCGCGGAGCTCATGGACCTTGTCGAAGATCTCCTTAACGTTGCTCTCGCAGCCGGGGGTCGCGATGACTTCGCCTGCAATGTTGGACAGCCAGTCAAAACGTTCCTTGCTCATTTCCGCCGGAAGGATCGCGATGGAATCGCAAGCCAGCAGTTTGGAGTTGAAAGCGCCGCCGCGGCAGTAGTTGCCTGTGGAGGGCCATACAGCCTTGTGGTAGGTGGGGTCAAACTGGCCCGTCACAAGACGCGGAACGAGGCATCCGAAGGAAGCACCGACCTTGTGGCATCCCGTGGGGAACCATTTACCGGTCAGGATGATGATCCTTGCCTTAACGCCTGTCAGTTCGGAAGGAACTTCGATGAAGTTGACATCGCCGAATGTTCCGCCGGATTCCTTGGGCTCATTGCGCCAGGTAACACGGAAGAGGTTCAACGGGTTCAGGTCCCAGAGACCGACGCTCTTCAGCTTATTCTTTATCTTTTCCGGGATCAGGTCAGGATTGCGCATCTGTGCAAAAGTGGGGATGATGATCCCTTTCTCCTTGGCACGGGCGACCGTACGCTGGAGATTATCGCGATTCATGGTTAAATCGATCATTTTTTTCTGCTCCAATCATTAAAAATTAAAGATTCCATACGGATTCAGTATAGCCCTTCCATATGGGTTTGTAAACAATTCCGACAGTAAAAATCAAAAAATATTTATTGAATCTAAAAAATTTTGTTGCTCCCGCAACGCCAGCAGAAGATCCACCACTTCCCCGTATCCCCGGACCCCGCTTTCCTGGGCATTGTGCTTGAGATAACTGTCGTTCATTTCCGTCACGGTCTCCTCGACTTTGCCCTCATACCTGTCCCAATAGGCGTTGTATGACCGGAAATCCAGAAGCACTTTCTCCGAGTAGAACGCGCGGGCTTTTTCGTACAGTTCCGGGGAGGCGGCAACAAGCGCGTTTCCGCAGTGGATCAGGGCATTGGCAAGGCCGGAATACACCACCGCCGGGGAAGTGGAATACAGACAGGCCAGCGTGCCGGCGAGTTCCGCCTCGTTCTCGGAGGCGATCCCCAGCTGGTGGGCCTCCTCGTGTGCCGCCGCGCATGGGATCAGGAGCGTGGGCTGGTCCACGTTCACGTTGGGCTCCGCCGTCAGGCCGATGTAGATCCCCGAGATCCCGGACCAGGACAGTCCCTCCGACCAGGAAACAGGCTTCGCGGGAGTCACCTTTCCGGAAAAGACCGGATATGCCTCCGAAAGCATCCGGTAGGCATCCGGGATCCTTTGGAATGTTTTTGACACATCCGGATCCTGGAGACAGAACACGCCCTCCCCGTCCTCCGGAACAAGTTCACGTGCCTCCGAAGTCTTTTCCGCCAGTTCCTTTGTCAGTTCATACAGTTTCTGGACCTCCACGGGCTTCACATCCAGTCCCATCCGCTCCTTCAGGGGCGAGCGGAAGTAGTTGAACCCCCAGGTCGCGTAAAACAGGATCCACACGATACCCGCGGCGATAAGGATCTTTTCCACAAGGCAGACATACTGCACCGGTGACGCTTTTCTCTTCAGCACGGGAATCAGGCGGGTGATGAGAAGCACCGGGATCCCGAGCACCAGAGCGTATACGATGGCCTCCGCCACGGATACGGGCACGAGAGATGTGATGCTGCTCAGGGCGTCCTTTATGCCGGGATAGATCTCCGTGGCATACCGTTCAAAAACCTCCGGCCTGCCCGAACAGAAAAAGGGCACGGCAATGCCGACCGGGATCAGGAGGATCCAGGGCAGCAGACGCAGCACCGGCGCCCAGTCGAGCTTCGGCCGTTCCGGGACCGGATCGTATGTCTCACTGTACTTTTCCATTTCAGTGAAAAGTATATCATATGGAATCGGGGAAAGGCTTATGATATGATACAAATATGAAACCGGAAGCGCCCTTTACGGGTATTTCAACCGGATGTTTCTCCTACCGTATGGAGGTGGAGGACACCGTCCATATCCTTCCGGAACACGGTGTCCGGAACGCGGAGCTTTTTCTCTGCACCTACTGCGAGTACACGGAAGATTTCGCGTACATGCTGCTGGATCGGGCGACCCGTTCGGGTCTGAGGATCCACGCGGTGCATCCCATGGGACTGCAGTTTGAGCCGCAGCTCTTCTCCCCCCATCCGCGTCAGAAGGAGGAAGCGCTCCGTCTGTACGAGCAGGTCCTCCGGGCCGGGCAGATCCTGGGAGCGGATCTCTATGTCATGCACGGGTTCCCCACCATTCCGGGCACCGGAGCGCTGCGCGGGCTGGACACTTCCGCATCCGTGATCCTGGAACTGGCCCGGATCGCGGAGAGTTACGGGATCACCCTGGCATATGAGAACGTCAGCTGGTGCGCCTTCAGCACACCGGACTTCGGGAAATCGCTCGCCGACCGTCTAGGGGACAAAATACACTTTACCCTGGACATCAAACAATGCTACCGGAGCGGCTTTACGCCGGAAGACTATTTCTCCGCCGTGGGCCCCCTCATCCGGAATGTGCATCTGTGCGACCGGCTTCCGGCGGACAACGGCGGAAACCTGTGGGTCCTTCCCGGCAAAGGCGTCGTCCCCTTCCGGGAACTTTTTGAACGTCTGAAGGGTCTTTCCTATGCTGGGCCCCTGACATTGGAAGTCTACAGCAACGCCTACCGTTCCTATGACGAACTGTTTGAAAGTTACCGGTTCATACAGGAACTGGCAGACTCTGTTTTCAATCCATCTGATATTTAAGGAGGAAACAACATTGGCACGTTATGAAGATCAGAGCTTCCGCGAAAGCATGCGGATCCGCGTGGATTACAACAACATGACACGGAAAATGGCAGGCAGACGCGGGTTTACCGACAAAGATATCGCCTCCGTGGCGGATCTCTGCGCGGCAGCGGCGGACGCCATGGACGCGAACCGCGACAGCATGCGCTGGCGTGAACTCCCCTATTTCCAGGAGGAGGCCATCGCCCGTATCGAGGAGGAAGCGGAACGGGTACGCAGGGAATGCGAGTATTTCGTTGTCCTGGGCATCGGAGGAAGCGCCCTGGGTCCCATTGCCGTGCATCAGGCCCTGAGCCACCTGAAATACAACGAGCTGCCCAACAGCAGACGCAGGGGTCCCCGTTTCTACGTTCTGGACAATGTGGATCCTGAATCCATGACCGCCCTGTTTGACGTGATCGACCCGCAAAAAACCATATTCAACGTCATTACCAAATCCGGCGGCACCAGCGAGACCATGTCCCAGCTGCTGATCGTTTCGGATATCCTGCACCGGATCTACGGCGAAGATATCTCCAGACATCTGGTGGCCATAACGGATGAGTTCAAGGGCAACCTCATCAAGATCGCCAAACTGGAAAACCTGCCCACTTTCTATGTTCCGGACGGCGTCGGCGGACGTTTCTCCGAACTCTGCCCGGTGGGTCTGTTCTCCGCGGCCGTCTGCGGCATCGACATCCGGGAACTCCTGGCAGGCGCCGCCTACATGGACGAGATCTGCGAGGAAAAGGATTACCGGAAGAACCCGGCCTACATGCTGGGCGCTCTCTCCTATCTTTCCATGCGCCGCGGCCTGAACATCCAGGTTCTCATGCCCTACACGGATTCCCTGAAATACATCGCCGACTGGTTCGCCCAGCTATGGGCTGAATCCCTGGGAAAACGCGTCCACAGGGCCGGCACCGCAGCCTATACGGGCCAGCCCCCCGTCAAGGCGCTGGGCGGCCCGGTCCAGGATTCC
>R22__coassemble_561_pt1 | contig 23538 bp, 19 predicted proteins | sample R22__metabat2_high_PE_038 | metagenome-assembled genome bin R22
TCTTCAGGGCCCACCATTCCGACTCGATGTAATTGTTGTCATATGTGACATAGGGATCTTTCATATCCGCCCAGAAACCGACCCGGTCGGACATCTCTTCCCATTCGGATTTGTATTTCCAGACGGACTTTTTGCACTCCTTGATGAAGGGCTCGATGCCGTATGCCTCAATCTGCTCCTTGCCGTCCAGACCCAGAAGCTTCTCCACTTCCAGTTCCACCGGCAGTCCGTGGGTATCCCAACCGGCTTTCCTAAGGACGTCGTACCCCTTCATGGTCCGGTATCTCGGAATCAGGTCCTTGATCGCGCGGGTCTCAACGTGTCCGATATGCGGACGTCCGTTGGCCGTTGGCGGCCCGTCGAAGAAGGTATAGGCGGGAGCGCCTTTTCTCAGCTCCACGCTTTTCTCAAATACCTGGTTCTCCTTCCAGAAATCCAGAACTTCCTTCTCACGGGGAACGAAGTTCATGTCCGTTGTTACTTTCTTGTACATAGCATCCTCCTGTTAAATTAAAAAAGCCTTTCATCCCTGCTGGGACGAAAAGCTGCAATTCCGCGGTACCACCCAATTTGACAGACATGGTCTGTCCTCTCTGTGCTCCCTGTAACGTGAGAATCACGGCAATGCCTACTGCTGTTTCAGCACCGCACTCCCGGGTGATCCACAAGACCTTCCTGTTCCGCCTTTCACCGACACGGATCGCTGTTTCAGGGTTTGTGTCCTGCCTGTCCCGTTCTTCGATTTACTGCATCATTATATGCAAAGTTTCCCATAAAATCAAGACAATCGGGAGCCTTGAGCTTTGAATTGTGTATTTCACAATTCTTCACCCACTTTCAGACACCGATCTTTAGAAGTTGGGGACTTCTTGCTGAGTCGCTGTTAATATCCGTTATTATAGTTGTCGATTGCCTTTTCACCAAAGTATCATAGAGGCACCTTCTTTCAAAGCCGATATATGGCATTTGGGCGTAATTTTCAAGTTTAACTTGAATGTTGCTCCCAATTCCCTTTGAAACCCACTGCTTTTTACGGCATAAATGTCTCGATTTATTGGCTCTTCAACAAAAAAGCGCCAGATTGCGCTTATTGCATGTCTATGCTCGGAAACGGTCAGCACATTTTTATCCGATCTGTGTTTTTCCTCCCATGTAGGGGCGGAGTGCTTCGGGGACCCGTACGGAACCGTCCGCGTTCAGGTTGTTCTCTAAAAACGCGATCAGCATGCGGGGAGGGGCCACCACGGTATTGTTCAGGGTATGGGCGAAATAGTTGCCTTTTTCCTTATTCTTGACCCGGATCCCGATCCTTCTCGCCTGGGCGTCGCCCAGATTGCTGCAGCTGCCCACCTCAAAATACTTCTTCTGTCTCGGGGACCATGCCTCCACGTCAATGCTGCGGACCTTCAGATCAGCCAGATCACCGGAACAGCATTCCAGTGTCCGTACCGGGATATCCAGGGAACGGAAGAAATCCACGGATGTGCGCCAGAGTTTATCAAACCATTCCCGGCTCTCATCCGGATGGCAGATGACGACCATCTCCTGTTTTTCAAACTGATGGATCCTGTATACGCCGCGCTCCTCGATCCCGTGGGCTCCCACTTCCTTGCGGAAGCAGGGGGAATAGCTCGTCATGCACTTGGGCAGTTCCTGCTCCTCCAGGAAAGAATTCATGAACCGTCCGATCATGGAATGCTCACTCGTGCCGATCAGATACAGGTCCTCTCCGTCGATCTTGTACATCATGTTCTCCATCTCATCGAAGCTCATGACTCCGGTCACGACGTCCGCATGGATCATATAGGGCGGGATGACATAGGTGAATCCCCGGTCGATCATGAAATCACGCGCATAGGACAGCACAGCGGAGTGCAGCCGGGCAATGTCGCCGAGCAGATAGTAAAATCCGTTGCCGGAAGTCTTTCTGGCGGAATCCAGATCGATCCCGTTCAGTTTCTCCATGATGTCCACATGATAGGGGATCTCGTAATCCGGGACCGCGGGTTCGCCGAACTTCTCGATCTCCACGTTCTCGGAGTCGTCTTTTCCGATGGGGACCAGCTCATCGATGATGTTCGGGATCACCATCATGCGCTTGCGGATCTCCTCGGTGAGCTGCTCACGCTTCGCGTCCAGTTCCGCCATCTCCTGGGCCATTCCGGTCACCAGTTTCTTTGTTTCCTCCGCTTCTTCCTTCAGACCCTGTCCCATGAGGGCACCGATCTTCTTGCTGGTCACGTTGCGGAGGTTCCGCAGATCGTCGCTTCGTTTGATGGACTGACGCAGTTCCTTGTCCATCTCCGCGATCTCATCCACCAGCGCGATCTTCTGATCCTGGAATTTCTTTCTGATATTCTCTTTTACAAGATCGGGATTCTCCCGGATCAATTTGATATCAATCATCGTTACATCCTTTCCGGAGCCGACAGCCCCATCAGATTCAGGCCGATCGCCAGAACGTTTCTGGTCGCTTCCGTCAGGGCAAGCCTGGCGTTCCTCAGCGGCAGATCGTCCGTCATGATCCTTTGCTCATAGTAGAAACGGTTGAAGGTCTGGCAGATCTCCATGACGGATCTCGCCACCAGATACGGTTCATACTTTTCGGCAGCTTCCCGGACCGCGTCCGGAAATGCCGCCAGCGCCGCCAGAAGCGCGCGGCTCTGATCATCGTTCAGGAGTTCGTAATCCGGCGTTCCCTTCGGTGTATCCTTCCGGAGCACCGAGCAGGCCCGGGCATGTGTGTACTGGACATAGGGTCCCGTTTCCCCGTCGAAATTCAGGATCGTATCCCAGTCAAAGACCACATCCTTGATCCTGCCGTTGTAGAGCATGCTCCATACCAGAGCGCCGATGCCGACTTCTTTGGCGATCGCGTCCGCGTTCTCCAGATCCGGGCTCTTTTCCCGGATGATCGCCCGGGTCTTTTCAATGGAAGCCTCCAGAACATCCCGCAGCTTCACCATGTTTCCCTTTCTGGTGGAAAACGCGCCTTCCGTTCCGGATACCATGCCAAAGGCCACATGGACCAGGTCCTTCGACCATTCGTAGCCCATCAGTTCCACGACCTTGAACCACTGCCGGAAGTGCAGGTTCTGCTGGTAAGCGACCACATAGAGACATTTCGCGAAATCGTAGGTGTCTTTCCTGTAGAACGCCGCCGCGATATCCCTTGTGGCATACAGCGTCGCACCGTCCGAACGCAGAATGATGCACGGCGGCATCTTGTACTCGGACAGATCCACGATCTGCGCGCCCTGGTCCAGCTTCAGAAGGCCCTTCTCCCGCAGTTCGTCCACGACGCGGTCCATTTTGTCGTTGTAAAAACTCTCCCCGGCGTAGCTGTCGAAATGAATGCCCATCATGTCAAAGATCTCATGCACTTCCTTCAGCGTGATCTCCTTGAACCAGTTGAACAGCTCCATGGCCTCCGGGTCGTTGTCCTCGATCTTTTTGAACCAGGCTCTGGCCTGGTCGTTCAGTTCCTCATTGTTCTCCGCCTCCTGGTGGAAACGGACATACAGTTTGACGAGCTCGTCCACACCGCCCTTTTCCACAGTCTCTCTGGACCCCCAGAGCTTGTAGGCGACGATCATCTTGCCGAACTGGGTCCCCCAGTCCCCCAGGTGGTTGATCCCCACCGACCGGTATCCCAGATGGTTGAAGATCCGGTACAGGGAATTCCCCAGCACGGTGGAGGGAAGGTGTCCTATATGCAGAGGTTTGGCGATATTGACAGAGGAATAGTCAATGCAGATATTTCTTCCCTTGCCTTCGTCGCTTCCGCCGTAGCGGTCACCCTCTTCCCTGATCCGTTCCAGGACATTCCTGGCCTGGGCGGTCCGGTCCAGCTGGAAATTCAGATAGCCGCCGGCGGGCGAGGCCGATTTGACGCAGGCCGGAAGGCTGACCGTTTCGGAAAGTTCCTGCGCGATCAGGTTCGGTGCCTTCCGCATGGTCTTGGCAAGTTTGAAGCAGGGGAAAGCGTAGTCCCCCATGGCCGGGTCCGGCGGAGTCTCCAGCATGCCGGCGATCTCCTGTACCGCCAGTTCCGTTTTCTCGGATAGGGCACGCGCTATTTCTTCTTTGAAATCCAAAATCTTAATCCCCCTGTCTGCTCTCAAATCCCGAAAATACTTTATACATTGTACGCTTGTTTTCCCACTTTGAAAAGTTCTACACGCTCGCTTTCCGCATCAGATCCCTGATTTTCCGGATCCCCGGAATGAAGGATGCCCCGATGCAGAGCAGCGTCTCGATCCCTATGGTCAGGAAGTTGTACAGCAGGGAAAACACCCACGGGTTCAGGATGCCGTATTCCATTCCGCTGTCCGAGAAAAACACCGCCCCGGAGACCGTGGAGACCAGCATCCGTGCAAAGCCTCCCAGGGCGCATCCGGCGGTCAGCCGGTCCGGGATAAGGCTCGGAAGTCCCAGGCAGGTAAAAGCCACAAGATAATCCAGCACGAACTGTACCGGATGGACGATCCAGGCGCCCTGGACGATCTGCAGCAGGGAATAGGCAAAGGCCGCCGCAAAGCCCCGCTTCGGTCCGAAGCAGGAGGCATACATCATCAGCGGCATCATGGAAAGCAGGGTCACGGAACCGCCGAAAGGCATGGAAAACAGTTTGAAGTAGGAAAGAAGAAAGGACAGGGTAAGGCAGAACGCCCCGTACACAAGCGCCCTGGGTTTGGTCTGCTCCGCGGGATGTTCCGTTTCAGGCAAAGACCGTTTCCGGAAGAACAAAACAGACAGCAGGACCAGCACGGCAGCCGCGCCGATCAGGAGCCACAGTTCCTTTCCCTCCAGTCCCCGCAGTTTCTCAAACAGGGATATCTTCATTCAACTCCGCCTCCAATAAAAAAGCAGCCGCCCGCGTCCGGGTGCTGCCATTGGAAAAACTTCTCTGATGGCACCTCCTCCGATGGCATTACCCAAACAGGTTCCAAGGGTGCTTCTCAGTCCTTCCGGACGCCCCTGTGACAACAGAAATATAGCACACCGCTCCGCCCTTGACAAGGTTTCCGGCAGCACATAACATTGAACCAGACAGTACTTTTTATCAGGGAGGTGGCATTCCCGTGCGGTTGGATAAATATCTGAAAGTTTCCAGACTCATCAAACGGCGCACCGTCGCCAATCAGGCTGCGGATGCCGGCAGAGTCTTTCTGAACGGAAAGCCTGCAAAGCCCTCCGCGGAAGTCCGGGAGGGAGACAAGATCGAGATCCGCTTCGGAACCAGGGCAATGACGGTCCTCGTCCGCAGCGTTTCCGAACATGCCACAAAGAATGACGCGGCGGAAATGTATTCCGTTGCATCGGAAGAGGAGATCCGTCCGGATGGAGAATAAGCGAATCGTCGGGATCCTTCTGTGCGCCGGCTCCGCCCGGCGGATGGGGTTTGACAAACTGCAGACACCGGTCGCCGGAAAGACCGCCATTGAGCGCAGCATGGAAGCGCTTGCCGCCGGCGGCGTCACCGAGATGGTCTTCGTTGTCAGCGACAGTTCCCGGATCTATGTGAATTCCCTTGCCTGCCCGGTACCGTGTACTGTGGTGCAGGGAGGAGACACAAGACATGACTCCGTAAAAAACGCTCTGGAAGCCGTTTCCGGAGATATTGCCGTCATTCATGATGCCGCCCGCTGTCTCGTATCGCCCGAACTGGTCCGTTCCTGTATCAGCGCAGCGGAAAAGTACGGCAGCGGGATCGCCGCCGTACCCGTAACGGATACGGTCTTCCGTACCTCACAGGACGGGTTCTCCCTGGTGGACCGGGACGGACTGTTCCGGATGCAGACACCTCAGGTGTTCCAGTATGACGCCATCCTGCGGGCCTACCGGCAGGGGGGCGGCAGCGCCACGGATGACTGCACGCTGTTTCTGCAGGCGGGGAACGTTCCGCATTTTGTTCCGGGCAGCGAAGACAATTTCAAACTGACTCTCCCGTCCGACTTCGCCCGCGCCGAGAAGGCGCTGACCCGTTACGGAACGGGGTTCGATACCCACCGGCTCACGGAAGGCCGCAGACTGATCCTGGGCGGCGTGGACATTCCCTTTGAAAAAGGGCTGCTGGGGCACTCGGACGCGGATGTCCTGGTACACGCGATCATGGACGCGCTGCTGGGCGCAGGGGGGCTTCCGGATATCGGACACCTGTTCCCGGACTCCGATCCGGACTTTTTGGATGCCGACAGCATGAAACTGCTGAAGCAGGTAGTTACGCTCCTTGGGAAAAAAGGTCTCCGGCCCCGTCAGGTCAGTGCGGTGATCATTGCCCAAAGGCCGAAGATGGCTCCCTATCTGGATCAAATGATACAAAACCTGTCCGCCGCCCTTAACGTGCCTGCGGAACAGGTCTCCATCAGTGCAACAACAACGGAAGGAATGAACGACGAAGGCAGGGGGCTCTGTATCTCCGCCCGGGCCATTGCCGCGGTATGCTGACTATGTATAAAAAGATCTGTATCGTCTTCTTCCTTATCGCGCTTCTCCTGACCGCCGGCTGCGCCCGGGAGCAGGAGAGCGTTCCCGAACAGACCGCCCCGGCGGCCGCGTTGACCGCAGCGCCCACGGAGGCGCCGTCTCCCGCGCCTACGGAGGAGCTCTCCGCCGTGATCGCGGGCAGGACCTACACCCTTTCCGATACCGCCGTGACCCTTTCAGAAGCGGATCCGGCAGTCCTGGATGAACTCTCATCCGCGCTTTCCGTCCTGAGCAGCATCAGGACGGTGGATCTGTCTGCAGCCGTTCCTTCCAACAAAGATATGCTTCCCCTGATCTCCGCGTTTCCGGACGTCCTGTTCATCTGGGATCCCGAACTGTGCGGGGAGCGGTACAGCGGAATGACGGAGGAGCTGGATCTTTCCGGAAAGAGGATCGCATCCGCGGAGGATATCCGCTCCGCGCTTCCCTGCTTTCCCAACCTGAAGAAACTGATCGTATCGGACTGCGGCCTTTCAGACGAGGAACTGGACGGGCTCAACCGGGAGTTCCCGGATACGGAGATCGTCTGGACGGTATACTTCTGCGGCGGACGCCGTTCTCTCCGGACGGACGCAGTGGCCTATTCCACCAAAAACAGCGCCAAAAAGAACCAGACCTCCCGCGAGGCGAAACTGCGGATGACCGACAAGGATACCGTTGCCCTTTCCTACTGCAGGAATCTGGTCGCGCTGGATCTGGGGCACAATGAATTCGCAGACCTTTCCTTTCTGAAGGAGCTGTCCAGACTGCAGATCCTGATCCTGGCAGACAACCGGATCACGGACATCACCCCGCTTGAAAACCTGCACGACCTGGTCTATCTGGAAGCCTTCATGAACCGCATCACGGATCTCACCCCGCTCAGCGGACTGACGAATCTGCTGGACCTGAACCTCTGCCACAACACCATCAAAGACGCATCCCCTCTGTTCCAATGCAAGAGCCTGCAGCGTCTCTGGATCTCCAGCAACAAGATCCCCAAAGCGGACCGTCCTGCCATTGAAGCGGCGCTCCCCGCCGCCACCATTGAGTTTCAGGAGTTTGATTCCACCGGCAAGGGCTGGAGGAAACACGAACGGTACTTCTGGATGCACAGTTATTTCTACCCGGATCAGTTCGGCGGTGTGACACCGGATCCCGCTTCTCCAGCTCCGGGCGCCGGCACACCTTCCCCGGAACAGACCCCGACCCCGTAACCACGGAGGCAGCATGGTCTTTCTGTTCATTCTCTGTGTCCTTTTGGTCCTTCTTTGCCTTTGGTTCCTCTGGACACGCTTTCAGAAATTCCGTTTTCTCCGGAAAGCCTGCGGAGACGACCTTCGCAAGATCCGTCTCGCCGCTCTGGCTCCTGTGCTTCTGTTTGCTGTTTTTCTCTGCTTTGACACCGTTAACTCGGCGGTGGTCCTCTTTGTTCTGACCCTCATCTGGCTTCTCTGCTGCGCGGCGGGAAAACTGCTCAACCGCCTGTTTCATCTTTCCTCGGACCGGTATTTCGCAGGAACCGCCGCCCTGATCCTGACCGCTGTCTACTTTTCCGCCGGGCTGTACAATGCCTACCATGTCCGCCAGACCGGCTACAACGTTGAAACAGGGAAACCCATAGGCAGCATAACGGTCGCCCAGATCAGTGATGCCCACGTGGGCGTTCTGTTTGACGGAGACGGGTTCGCGGAATACTGCTCGGAGATCGCAGCACAGGATCCGGACCTGGTGGTCGTTACAGGAGACTTTATTGACGACAGCACTTCCAAAGAAGACATGATCGCGGCATGCGCCGGATTCAGCCGGCTCTCGCCCCGCCTCGGCATTTTTTACTCCCCCGGGAATCATGACAGAAGCTACCGGAACCGGAGAGACTATTCGTATGAGGACTTCCTTTCCGAGCTAAGAAAAAACAATGTTGCGGTTCTGGAAGATGAGACCGCTTTCCTTTCCCCGCACCTGCTTCTTGCGGGACGGAAGGACAGGTCCGATTCCGGAAGAGCGGATATCCGGGACCTTCTTCCGCCCCCGGATGACAGCGTTTTTACTCTGGTCCTGGACCATCAGCCAAGCGATTACGAAAACGAGTCCCTCGCCGGAGCGGATCTTGTCCTTTCCGGACACACCCACGGGGGACAGCTCTTTCCCGTCCTGCACGCGGGGGAGTGGATCGGCGTGAATGACGCCACCTACGGTCACGAGATCCGCAGCGGCACCCATTTCATCGTTTCCAGCGGCATCGGTGACTGGCGGCTGTATTTTAAGACCGGATGTGTCTCCGAGTATGTAATGATTCATATCATCGGGAGTGGTCCCGCTGAAGAAATGATCCCATGAACAATCGTGGTGTCACGATTACGGTTCCCTGTCCGTTCCTCTCAATGCGGGCTTAGAACCGTTTCCTTTTCATGCGGGAACATAAAAAACTGCCGGGGGATAAGCATCCTCCGGCAGTTTCGCTCTTTTTTTCGCAATTCGATCAGGCGCGCTGTTCCTCAAACAGATTGTGGATGCAGTGCATCGGACACACCTGCACGCAGGCGCCGCATCTGGTGCACAGCTTTTCATCGATCTGCGCCACGCCGTCCACAACTTTGATCGCCTCGGAAGGACATTCCTTCGTGCAGCGTCCGCAGGCGATACAGGCCGTTTTGCACTGTTTCCGGGCAAGTCTGCCCACCGCCTTGTTTCTGCAGGCGACCAGGATCGTCTGGCTTCTTGGGAGCAGGTGGATGATATGCCTCGGACAGGCATCTTCGCACATGCCGCATCCAGCGCATTTGTTCGGGTCCACTTTCGCGATACCGTTTTCCAGCGAGATCGCTCCGAACTTACATCTCTGGAGACAGTCTCCCAGTCCGACGCAAGCGAAGTGGCACTCCTTCGGACCTCCCGCGATAGATGCCGCAGCGCGGCAGCTCTGCAGACCTTCATACTGATACCGGACGAGCATGTTTTCGCAGTTTCCGCTGCAACGGACTCTCGCCACCACGGGTTCCGCGGCTGCGGCTTCCAGTCCCATGATCTTTCCAATGGCTTTCGCAGCCTTGCTTCCGCCGGGAGTGCATCCGTTCACCGGAGCTTCGCCCTTCGCCACCGCCTCCGCGAAAGCGTCACAGCCCGCATAACCGCAGGCACCGCAGTTCGCGCCGCCGAGGCACTCGCGTATCTGCCCGATCTTCTCATCCGTCTTGACTTCGAACTTCTTTCCGGCATATCCCAGGACCAGTCCGAAGATCAGTCCGATTCCGCCCAGGACCAGTAAAGCATACAGAATCTGAACAATCATTATCCTGCACCTCCTTTATACAAGTCCCTTGAATCCCATGAACGCGATGCTCATGAGACCCGCGGTGATCAGCGAAATGGGGAAGCCCTGCAGCGGTTTCGGAATATCCGCGTTCTCAAGACGCTCCCGGATCCCCGCCATTAGGACGATCGCCAGCAGGAAGCCCAGCGCTCCGAACACGCCGTTCAGAACGGAATAAAGCAGATTGTATTCCACCGTGATCCCCGCCACCGTTGTGGATCCGCCGATGTTCAGGATGCAGACACCCAGCACCGCGCAGTTGGTGGTGATCAGGGGAAGGTAGATGCCCAGCGCCGCGTAGAGGGACGGCGCGGATTTCTTCAGGAACATCTCCACCACTTGGACCAGAGACGCGATGATCAGGATAAAGCTGATCGTGGACAGATAAGCCAGGTTCAGCGGTACCAGAATATAGGTGTAAACAATATAGGTAAAGAAGCTGGCCAGAGCCATAACGAACGTTACCGCAAGGCCCATGCCGGTCGCAGTCTCAACCTTGTTGGACACGCCAAGGAACGGACAGCAGCCCAGGAAGCGGGAAAAAATGAAGTTGTTCGTAAAAACGCAGCTGACCATAATCAGCAGTAGCTTGGAAATCTCACTCCACATCCGGATCCCCCTCCTCTTTCGTCTTGCGCTTCGATGTGATGATGTTCATCAGTCCGAGAAGCAGACCGAAAACAATGAATCCGCCGGCCGGCAGGATCATGAGAAGCATCGGCTGGAAACTGCTCCCGAACAGCTGGGCGCCGAATACGGTTCCGTTCCCCAGCAGTTCGCGGATCGCGCCCATGATGGTGATCGCGCAGGTGAAGCCGAGGCCCATTCCGACACCGTCCACCGCGGAGAGCAGGACACCGTTTTTACTGGCGAAAGCTTCCGCTCTGGCAAGAATGATGCAGTTCACGACGATCAGCGGAATGAACATGCCCAGAGAGCTGTACAGGCTGGGCACATAAGCCTGCATCACCATCTGGACGATCGTCACGAAGGTGCAGATGATAACGATGAAAGACGGAATGCGGATCTTGTCCGGAATGAATTTCCGGAGCAGTGAGATCACCACATTGCTTCCGATCAGAACGAACGTGGCGGCAAGTCCCATGCCCACACCGTTGATCGCGGACGTGGTGACCGCCATGGTAGGACAGGTTCCGAGCACGAGCCGGAACGTGGGGTTCTCTGTGATCAGTCCGTTGAAAAAGACCGATCCGACTGATTTCTTGCTCATGTCACGCGCCCTCCTTTACCAGTGTCAGCAGTTCCTCGCAGATGGTCCTGACGCCGTTGGAAACGGCTCTGGAACTGATGGTCGCGGAGCTGACCGCGTCGACATCTCCGCCGTCCGCCTTGACCGCTATCCGGTCCGGCTGGCTGGCATCCATCCCCTGGAACTGGTCTCTGAACGTTGCGTCCTTGGTTTTCGCGCCAAGGCCGGCTGTTTCGGAGAAGTTGCTTCCGCCGACATCGACGCCCTCGATCACGCCGTCCATATTCATGCCGACCGTTACTTCGATCTGTCCGCCGTATCCCTTGACGGTCATCTTTCCGGTATAGCCGACTTTCTCGTCCGCTTTATTGAATCCGCAGTAGATATCGTCCAGCGCGTCGGACGCCGCCTTGATCTCCTCAAACCGGCCGTCAGCGCTTGGAAGGACCGCGCTTCTCGCCGCGTTGGCGGCAAGGATCTGCTGTTCCGCGATCGGACCGCTGGTCACGGCGTTCGTAATGCCGAGCGCCAGTCCCGCGACCCCGGAGATCAGAAGGAGTTTGCCTCCCAGTTTCGCTATCTCATTCACGCGTCTTCACCTCCCCGTATACCCGCGGCCGGATCGCTCTGTCAATGAGCGGTGTCGCGAGGTTCATCAGAAGAATGCCGTATGTGACGCCTTCCGGATATCCGCCGAAGGAGCGGATCAGCGCAACGATCAGTCCGGCGCCGGCTGCGTAGATCACCTGACCGATATGGGTCATCGGGCTGGTCACGTAATCCGTTGCCATGAAAACGGCTCCGAACAGAATACCGCCGGACAGAACAGCCGTCAGCGGATCCTGTCCGAACAGAGCGGAGAACACGGCAAAACTGGCGACCATCACCACCGGGATATGCCAGCTGATCGTTTTCCGGATCAGCAGATAAACAAATCCCAGCAGAATGGCGACCTTGCAGACCTCCCCGATGGTTCCGGGGATCCTACCGAGAAACATATCCAGCATGGATACATTCAAACTGTTCCCGGGTGTCAGCACCGTGGCCGAGGTCACGGCATCCGCCCCCGCGAGAGGAAGCGGATAGCTGGAAGCGCTGTTCGTCGCGGTCATCAGTGCCGGCCAGGATGTCAGCAGGACCGCTCTGGCGGCAAGCGCGGGATTGACAAAATTGCATCCCAGGCCGCCGAACATCTGCTTGACAAGAAGGATCGCCACCGCGGCTCCCACCAGGATCATCCACCACGGAGCGGTAGCCGGCAGGTTCAGCGCCAGGATCACGCCGGTCACCAGTGCGGACAGATCATTGATCCGGATCGGTTTTTTCGTCAGCTTCTGCCAGAGAAGTTCCAATCCGACGCAGAATACCGCGGACAGGAGAATGACCCGTGCGGCGTTCCATCCGAACAGCCAGATACCGGCAACGACGGACGGTGCAAGCGCGGTCAGAACATCCAGCATCAGTGTCGCTGTACGGTCTCTGTGATGCACATGCGGTGCAAGTGAGGCTTTCATCTCCATTCCGTTCACCTCCTCGCTTTTGCGGCGATCTCATCTTTCGCCGTTTTGAATGACGGTGTCAGCGGTCTGTGCGCCGGGCACATATAAGTGCACGCCCCGCAAAGGACACAGTCCATCAGACCGTGACCCTTCGCCGCGTCAAGATCGTGCTTTTCAATGTCAAACTTCAGCTCATAGGGGAGGAGATGCAGCGCACACGCCTGGATACATCTTCCGCAGCGGATGCAGGGTCCTTCCTCCATGTGAGCCGCCTGCTTCTGGTCAAAAGCGATCAGACCGTTGTTGTTTTTCGCAATGGATACTTCCAGATTGGGAACGCAGAGCCCGGTCATGGGACCGCCGAAGAACACCTTTGCCGTTCCGTCCTTCAGCCCGCCGCAGGCTTCGATCGCGTCCACCGCTCTGGTCCCGACCCGGACCAGGAGGTTGGACGGTTTGTTCACGTTCCCCGTCACCGTGGTGATACGCTCGATCAGCGGCGTTCCGTCCAGAATGGCGTCCGCAACGGCTTTCGCGGTACTGACATTGAAGACAAGTGCGTGCGCTTCAATGGGGAGTTTTCCTCTCGGGACCTCCCTGCCGGTAACAACATGGATCAGCTGCTTTTCGCCGCCCTGCGGATACTTGGTCTTCAGGGCCATGACTTCACAGCCCGGCCGGGACGCTGTCGCCTTCTCAAGGGCTCTGATCGCTTCCGGCTTGTTGTTCTCGATGGCGATCACGCCTCTTTCAACACCGGTGGCCCGCATGATCAGCCGCAATCCGTCCACGATCCTTTCCGGATTCTCAACCATATTCCGGTAGTCCGCTGTCAGATACGGCTCACATTCCGCGCCGTTGAGGATCACGATATCCGCGCTCTTTCCCTCCGGGACCGACATCTTAACATGGGTCGGAAAAGATGCTCCGCCCATTCCGCAGATTCCGGCAGCCTTGACGGCCGGGATGATCAGCGCGGGATCAACATCTTCCACGCCCCCGAGAGGCTTCCTTTCCACCCACTCATCCAGCATGTCGCTCTCGATCTCAATGCACATCTCGGGAGCAGCCCTGAGCTGCTGTCTTTCCTCCACGGCGGTTACCGTGCCGGAAACGCTTGAATGTACCGGAATCCCCAAACCGCCGACGGGTTCCGCGATGACCTGGCCGACCTTGACCACGTCCCCTTTCTGCACACACGGTGCAGACGGAGCGCCGATATGCATCCCGGTCGGAATCACCACTACACCGGGGACAACCGGTCTGACCGGTTCGCTTTCCGTAAAACGCTTCCCCTCATGGATCTCCGAAAGCGGATGGACTCCTCCTTTAAAAGTTCTTTCCAAATACTTTCCCTCCACTTATCCTGGTTGTTCAATGAAAACATTCTTCCTAAAATTATACTACAATTTTTCGCGCTGAAATCAATTCCATATCACATCCGGTAATCTTATTTTGCATCCGTGTTTGTTTTGGTCTCTGGACGGGATCTTCTCCTTCCGGCTCCCGTTTCTGCCCTGAAGTTCAAAAAGGGCGGGCTCCGCTTTTCTTCAGAGCCCGCCCTGTTATTCCACATATTACTGTTCCCGCGATTATTTTCTCTTCCTATTGTACATGATCCGGGCAATTCCCACCGTTCCGAAGACGGAACAGATTATGACTGCCCATACGGGGATCGGAATCACCCACTTGAGAAGCATAATGGCAACGATAAGCAGCAGACTGTAGGCGGCGAGTTTCGGGGCCTTCATCGCAATACTGCCGAAGGTCGCGCCGAATACCGCGGTGGCGGCGTAGGTCTTCAGTCCCGTACTGATGACTTCCGGAAGCAGCGCCACTATGGCGCTTCCGACGAATGCGGCGAGCGTAACACCGATCAGGTTCGTTACGATGGAGCCGCAGATCGCCATGGTTGAAACCACCTCGGCCTGGATGGTCCCCGGTTTGCTGTCCGTCTGGTCCAGAGCAATGGAGGCGCAGGGCATCCGGAGATTGCTGATGTTCCCCGACAGAAAGCTCAGATAAGTGCCTGAAATGCCCAAAGAAGCATAGTAGGAAATCGGTTCCACGATATAGAAGGCTCCGAACGCGGCAACGGTCATGCCCCAGGCCGTGAGAAGCGTTTCCATGTCCGGCCAGCAGTTATACCGGATGCAAAGATATAGCACCGGCAAAAAAGATAACACGATCGCAGCCAGAGTGGTAGGCCTGCCGATCCTGGTACACGCTTTTTTCCACGCTGTCATTCTTTCCTGATTGTTCATGCCGCACCTCCCATCTTGGTGAACATCTCGCACAGAAGGCCCGCGGCGATTCCGATCACCATTGCAATCCCAAGCGTATACTGCCCGAATTTCGGATGCTTCGGTACTATGAATCTCCCCATCAGGACCATGCTGACCGCCGCCGACAGGCAGGCGCAGATCTGGCTCATATTGACCATTCCGGGAGTTGCTATCCGGGAGTTGCTATGGTTGCATTGGCGCACAGATAACTGAATACTCCCAGACTGCACGCGGTGGACAGTGCTCCCAGCCACTTGCTGTCGCCGCCGGCGATCTTGTCTCTGGCCTTTTCCAGCGACGGGGTAAGGAGGGCCGTAACGATCAGCCATCCGGCGCCGTTGAGCGCCATGACCGCCCAGCAGATAATGAGCACTTCCAGAGAGAATCCTTCTCCGCCCAGCGTGACGCCGGCCGCGGTCGCTCCGTTTGTGGCCGCCGCCAGTTCCGTCCCTGCCGCACCGATCACGGAAAGACGCATCCAGCTCATGGGCGCTCCAATGGCGGACATAAGTCCCACCATGAGAATAAATACTCCGCAGGAAGGTCCGATTGCGGAAATCAATCCGATTTTATAGGCCTTCCTCGAAATGTTCGGATCAAGCGAACTCTCCCTTGCCGTTCTTCTTGCCAGACGGAGAAAGAGCACCGCCTGCACTGCGACCAAAACGACAGTCAGCCCGCACAGAACCCAGATGACAGGCTGTTGGCTTATTTCTGTTACATCAATCATTTTTCCGTTTCCCCCTTAGATGGAATGACTTTTGCCAGTGCGTTCTTGAGTTTGACCATATCGATGGGTTTGGCGATATGATCATCCATGCCGGCTTCCATTGATTTCTGCCGGTCCTCTTCAAACGCGTTGGCGCTGAGGGCTATGATCGGAAGTCGGATCCCGTCCGGAACTGAAATGTCCCGAATGGCCTTTGTTGCTTGATATCCGTTCATTCTCGGCATTTGAATGTCCATAAGAACGGCATCGTAATATCTGTAATCCCCTGCTTCGGCGATGGCCTTCAGTTTTTCCAGCGCAATGTCACCGTCCTCCGCGGTCTCAACGATCATGCCTTCTTCTTTTAATAGTTCCGTGGCGATCTCCCGGTTCATTTCATTGTCCTCAACCAGGAGGATCCTTTTGCCTGCCAAATCATTCCGGACAGGTTCCTCTTCCCGCGGTTCTTCCTTCACTCCAACACAGTCCAGAAGCACCTTATGAAGATCCGACAGGAATACCGGCTTGGAAATGAATGCCGTCACGCCGGCTTCTCTCGCCTCGTCCCCGATATCCGTCCAGTCGTACGCGGTAAGAACAATGATCGGCACATCCTCTCCGATGGATTTCCGGATCTGCCTGGCTGTTTCAATGCCGTTCATGTCCGGCATCAGCCAGTCCAGGATATAAACCTTGAAAAGATCCCCTTCGCGGAAAGCCATCTGCGCTCTGGTGACAGCTTCCTTTCCTGTTGTGCACCATTCCGCCCGCATGCCGACTTCCTTGAGCATCGTATAGATCGATTCGCATGTGTTCGTGTCGTCATCGGCCACAAGCGCCCGGAATCCACGTAGTTTTGGAATGGAAAAAGACTCTCTGTGAACATTCTGAAGCTTGAAATCAAATGTGACTCTGGTTTCCGTTCCCTTGCCGAGTTCACTTTGAACTTCTATCTTTCCTCCCATCATTTCAACAATGTTTTTGGATATGGCCATGCCGAGGCCGGTTCCCTGTATGCCGCTGATGGTAGAGGATTTCACCCGCGTAAACGGATCGAATATCGTCTTCACGAACTCCTCGCTCATGCCCATCCCGTTGTCCTTGATGCAGAACTCATAGGTCGCATAGCCTGAGGGCTTCACCGTCTTCTCTGTGATCCTCATGGATATGGTTCCTCCGGGAGGAGTATATTTTATGGAGTTGGACAGAATGTTGAGCAGGATCTGACTCAGACGGAGCTTGTCGCAGATAATTGACTCATCCTTCACGTTCACCGTGTCAATGAAGAAATCATGTTGTTTTTCGTGCATATCATGCAGAACGATGTCCCTCAGCGTGTGCATGATATCCGGAAGACTCTCGGGCTTTTCCTCGAGATTCATCTTCCCCGACTCGATCCGGCTCATATCCAGAACGTCATTGATCAGCGAAAGCAGATGGTCCGAGGATTCCCCGATCTTTGTCAGGTAATCCTGCACCTGTGCCCTGTTGTCAATATGGCTGGCAGCGAGTCCCGTATACCCGATGATGGCGTTCATGGGGGTACGGATGTCGTGGGACATATTGTTTAGGAACGTGGTCTTTGCCCTGTTTGCGGATTCCGCCATGGAAAGCGCCTGCTTGAGAGCCTCCTTCTGCTCCATTTCCGCCCTGACGGAACTGTCGATGTCCGCAAACGCGATAACAACATGGCGGGCCTCCTGATCGACATCTTCCGTCTTGACGATCTTCAGCTCCAGCCAGATATAGCCGTCGCCCTGTTTCCTCCTGAACCGGATTGTCTCCGTCTTGGCCTTTTCCATGGCTTTCCGGATATAGGCCGGTTTTTCAAACGGGTGCAGCATCTCCCGGTCGTCCGGATGAACGACATTGTCAATGAAAGTTTTTAAAACCGGCTCGATCTTGGAGGAGATCGAATAGTAGTCTCTTACAAACGCGCTCTTTTCCGATACGACCTGCGCCGTGTACTCTCCCGTATCAAGATCCACATAGTATAACGTGTTATACGCGGAAGCCAGTCCCGTTATGATATCCAGTTTCCGCTGCTCTTCCCGGATCATTACGTCTCTGTCCGCAAAAGCTCCGATAACATAATGCGCTTCCTGGTCAATGTTCTCCGTTTTAACATAGGTCTGCTCCATCCAAATATAGTCGTCGCCCTGCTTCCTTCTGAAACGGACGGTGTCCACCTTTTTGTTCTTGAGCAGTTTTTTGATGTAGGACAGTTTTTCGTGTTTGCGCAATATATCCTTGTCCTCCGGATGAACCAGGCCGTCAATAAAGTTCCTGGCAAGAGCCTCGTAGTTAACGGATCTTGAGTAGTAATCGTTCATGAATTTGGACTTGTCCGAAACCACCCGTACAGAATACTCGCCGGTATCCGTGTCTATGTAGTATATCGTGTTGTATGCGGAAGCCAGTCCGTTGATGATATCCAGACTCTCCTTTTCTGTCTTCCGTCTTTTCTCTTCCCGGAGCTTCCTGTCGTGGATGTTGAAAATACCGACAAGAAAACGTGCTTCGCCTCCCGGCTTTTCGACGACCTTTACCCTGTACCACGCGGGTTCATCGCCGACCAGAAGCCGGTAGTCGATCGAAATCTCCCCCTGCTCCGCAAGGGTCTGCCTGATATAGTCCCTGTTGCTGAAAGTGTCTCTGATTACATCCCGGTCCTCCCGGAAAACGACCGTTTCCACATCCTTCAGCGTATCGGCGAAAAAGTTTTCGCCGTTTTCAAGCTTTCCAAGCACGGAATCAGAATATCTGTTGTCAAAGGAATAGACCTCATACCGGCCTGTTTCAAGATCAACGTCATAGATCGCCTGCAGATCATCGGAAAGTTCCATGACCCTTGCCATCTGTTCTTTCAGCCGGGTCTCGTTTTCGGCTCTCTCCTTCAGGGTCGCGGCTTCAAACTCGCGCCGGACCTGCTGGTCGATATTAAGAAGTCCCAGGATCACGATCCCGCGGTTTTCGGGCATGTATGCGAATTTAATCCGGTAATACTCCTCTTTTCCGTTGAAAAGCGTCCTGAATTCAAACTTGTAGTTCGGCTGTTTTTCCAGCATCGCTATGCTGGTGTTGTATTCCGACTTTTCCAGAAACGTCTCCAGATCATCCGGGTGTACCACAAGCCGGATAAACTGGTCAAATCTTTTATTGGAAGGCAGGTCCGGATCAATGTGTTTCTCAACTTCGCGGATCTTCTCAGACGCCCATAAACGGGTCACCGTCATTTCCTTCTCGTCAACAGCGGCGATATAGTCGAAGTCCTCGGTCATGGTGGCTATTGCCGACAGCGCCTTATTGCTTTCCTCTTTGTAAACATATTTGGAGTATACATTCTGGAAGATCTCGGCAAGCTGCTTAAAAGTCTCCTGTTCGTAGTCGGTAAACGAATGGTACTCTTTGATGTAATGGATCGCCAGAAAACCGTAGGGCTTCCCGTCATGAAAGATCAGTCTTGTCAGAGAGGACTTCACAGGGCACTTTTCATATACCGGGATGCCGTGGGCGCCTTTCCTGCCGTCACTAACAACAGCATAACCGTCTTTATACACGTTGTTGTGTACATCCGAGTACGGACATTGGGCACAGTACTCCTCGGGGATCTTTCCCAGTTTCTGCATCTCTTCGGAATTGACGATGATCCTTTTGTCGCCTTCCCCATGATAAATGATCTGATCTGCCCCCACCAAAGCCAGCAGTTTTTCCGCGAGTTTTTCAACGAAGACCTTCGGCTCATCAATGTTCTGCAGGATCAGTTCCAGGATCTCCGCCCTGAATTGCGTATGCTCCAGTAAAGATTGATTTGTGACTACCGGTTTATTTGTCATGGCGGGCATCCTCTCTTCTCCCGTTTCCGGACAGGAAATCATTTAATTCGTCATAGTCTATTCCAATCGCTGCCACGTGTTTTTTCACATTCGGATGAAAGTCGAGAACCGTGATCACGGACAGAAACTGCGACCATGTCATGCTCTTTTTGTTTTCGATCACGGACAGGGCGCTCCGGCTGATCCCCGTCAGTTCCGAAAACCTCGTCTGCGACATCTCGCATGCTTTCCTGAGCATCGGCAGATTGGCTGCCAACAGGTTGGTAAACTCTTCTTTTCTTGTTTCCGTCATATCCTTCATGCCTCCGGAGCCATATTCTTCCACTTATACTCAATATACCAAAAACATCTGTTTTTATCAAGGCAGAATGTCTTGATAAAAGCAAAACGGCACCGGAACTCTTGTCCCGGTGCCTTCGCAATTCCATCACAAAAGGGGTCTGAATTTATAGATATTTCGCCAGAGTCTCTTTGAGCTTTTGGATATCGATGGGTTTGGCGATATGGTCATCCATGCCGGCTTCCAGTGACTTCTGCCGGTCCTCTTCGAACGCGTTTGCGCTCAGGGCAATGATCGGCATTCGAATGCCTTCCGGCACCGGGACTTCACGGATGATTTTTGTCGCTTCATATCCGTTCATCCTCGGCATCTGGATATCCATCAGAACCGCATTGTAGTAATAATAATCTCCCGCATCCGCAGTCTTTTTCAGCATATGGACCGCAATGTCGCCGTCTTCCGCGGTTTCGACATACACGCCTTCTTCTTCCAGAAGTTCCGTTGCGATCTCCCGGTTCATCTCGTTGTCTTCCACCAGAAGGATCCGCTTGCCTTCCAGACAGATCTGCCGCGCATTTTGAGCCTCGGAATTATCCTCTCCGGCATGTAAATTCCATTTCATCGGAATCGACACCTTCATAGCCGTTCCCTCACCGAGCTTGGACTGGATATCGATCGTACCGCCCATCAGATCAACGAATTTCTTTACAATGGACATCCCGAGGCCGGTCCCCTGGATATGACTGACCGTGGATGTGCTCTCACGTGAAAACTCCTCAAAAATATGGCTCAGGAACTCCTCCGACATACCGATTCCGGTATCCTTGACCGTGATTTCATACAGCCCGTATCCGTCTCTGTCACAGGGCTGCTCCTCCAGATAATAATCGATCCTGCCGCCCTCCGGAGTGTATTTCACGGCATTGCCGATAATGTTCGTCACGATCTGGTTCACCCTTGAAACATCCGTCAGCACGTCCTTATGGGCAACGCTTCCGATATGCAGCTTGAATTTTATGTTCTTGATGTTGCAGTCCGCGGCAACGATTGTTTCCATCCCGTTTGCCCGTTCAATAACATCCGCGGGATCCTCCGAAAGAGTGATCCTTCCGGACTCGATCCTGGACATCTCAAGCACCTGGTTGACCAGCTGCAGAAGCTGTTTTCCGGACATGTCTATTTTATCCAGACAGTTCTTCACCTGTTTGTTGCCGGCATATTTTTTCGCCATTGCCGTATACCCGATTATCGCGTTCATCGGGGTCCGGATGTCATGAGACATATTGAACAGGAAGGTCGATTTGGATCTGTTGGCAGACTGGGCTTCGTCCCTGGCAACCTGCAGCTGTTTCTGGTAGGCCCGGTCATACCGGCGGTTCAGCAGCGAAACGCCCAGCATACAGACAAGGATGACCAGGATCATAATGCTGAGGAAAAACATGCCGGGATAATACTCGACAAAATCCTTCAGACTGTAGCCGCTCACAAAGTTTCCGCACCATTTGTCAGTAAGTTTTTTAAGAAAACCTTCCTTGCTGAGTTCCTTGATGACTTCATTGACCTGGTCCATCAGCTGCGTGTTGCCGGCATCCGCGCCGATGGAAAGGCTGGATCCCGTGACCTCGCAGGTCGCCTTGATATCATGGTACCCGTTCTCTTTCAGGATGCTGTTGCCCACCGGGTATTTTGCGATAACGCAATCCAGTTCCCCGGATTCCAATGCCGCAAACGCATCCGAATAGGTCGGGAACGGACGGCACGCTTCGGAAAGACCGTACCCTTCCAGAGGATCCGCCCCGCCAATGATTCCGATCTTTTTGTCGAAAAGATCGGGAACGGAGACTATATGGCCTTTGCTGAAAGCCGTCCACGCGTTGCTGACGACGGGAATGGAATTGGTGATGCCTTCAATGTCTTCTTCGAAGGTCGTGCTCATTACAAGATCCGCATTTCCGCTTCTGATCCGGTCCAGACACTCCCCGTATGTCAGGAAGTTGACGACTACATTCTTTTTGAGTCTGTTGGCGATCTCATTGATCAGCTCCACGTCATGGCCCGTGGGAATGCCGTTCTTGTCTCTGAAGGAGAAGGGCTCGTAGTCATAATCCATAACAACCGTAAGGGTTTCCCCGTAACAGTTGTCCGCCTGTACGGCAACGGTCGGCTCGCTTTGAAACACGCCAAGCCGGAACAGCAGATATAAGATCAATGTAACAGCCAATACGGCCGCTGTCAGAATCACAGGCAACCTTGTACGACTGCGTTTCACGGTCCCGCTGTTTCCATCCGTGTTTTTTGATGTGCTTTTTGAGTAATTCTCCATAAGTATAGATTATAGGCTATCGTCCGCAGAACGCAATGCGCAAAAAGGACTTTTCCGTAAGCCCGGCTTTTTCTTACCGCTGCTCCTTCCGCAGGACACCCGCCAGTGCTCTCATCAGTTCATGTACATTGACCGGCTTTGAAAGATGCCCGTTCATTCCGGAACGGAATGCTTCCCTTCTGTCCGCGTCAAAGGCATTTGCAGTCAAAGCCAGGATCGGGATGCTTGCCTTGACAGGATCGCTGAGCTGCCGGATCAGCCGGGTCGCATCGTATCCGTTCATGTTAGGCATCTGGATGTCCATCAGGATCAGATCATAATACTCGCGCTTTGCGCCAAGAAGCATTTCATAGCAGACCTTGCCGTCTTCCGCCCGTTCAACGAGGAATCCGACTTCTTCCAGGAGCTCGATGGCTATCTCGGCGTTCAGATCGTTATCCTCTGCCAGAAGGATCCGCTTGCCGCGGAAAATCTCGGGATCGACCACCAGTACCGGATCAACGGGGATTTCCGAACTCTCCGCGATCTGAAGCGGGATCGAAACGGTGACGGTAGTGCCCTTTCCCTTCTCGCTCCTGATCTCAATGGTTCCACCCAGAAAATCAACCAGCCGTTTCACGATCGGCATACCGAGCCCCGTTCCCTCGATCTTGTTGCCCGTGGAATCCTGTTCTCTGGAAAACTCCTCGAAAATAAGCGGCAGGAAATCCTCGCTGATTCCAATCCCCGTATCCGAAACGGTGGTCCGGAACAGTCCGTATCCCTCCCGTTCGCAGGGAAGTTCTGTCAGTTCCATGTCCACGCTGCCGCCGGGCGGGGTGTATTTATATGCGTTGGAAAGTATGTTGTAAAAGATCTCACGGAGTTTTGCCGTATCACAGAAAACGAAAGAATGCTCCACATTGACCCGGTTCGTGAATTTGACTCCCTTTTCCGTCATCATCGCGTTGAAGATGGAATAGAGCGTATCGTTGAACTGTTCCGCGCTCCAGACCACTTCATCCAGTTCCAGGACACCCTTCTCGATCCGGGACATCTCCAGCACGTTGTTGATGATCGACAGAAGAACATTGCTGGACTCCGAGATCTTATGCAGATAGTCCGCCCTCTTCTCCGGATCCTCCTGATACTTCTCAAGAAGATCCCGGAATCCCATGATGGCATTCATCGGTGTCCGGATATCATGGGACATGTTGAACAGAAATGCCGTTTTGGCCTCATTTGCCGCCTCGGCGATGCTCCTGGCCTCCTGCGCCTGTTTCTGCTCCATTTTGGCTTTGTACGTCCTCATCCAAAAGACCGTAATTATCAGAAGAATCGCAGCAATGACCGCAACAACAGCAAAGGGATAATCCTTGAGGATATCCTGGAATGTGACGCTTGTATCCGGAATGGAATTGGATACCACCATGCCTTCAACGACTGAAGTGGAAATGTCGCGAATGATTTTATTGATGATCGAAAACAGGACCGGATCCGCCGCGCTTACCGCAAAATGACATTCCGTGGCTGTATTCGTTGTGATCCCGATCAGGTCATATCTGTTGATCTGTCTGGACAGACTCGTCAGCCGGTGGCTGCTGATCACATAGCAGTCCGCCTCTCCCCTGGAAAT
>R22__coassemble_563_pt1 | contig 23509 bp, 20 predicted proteins | sample R22__metabat2_high_PE_038 | metagenome-assembled genome bin R22
AGGGAGATCTCCTGGTATACGGTACTGATCCCGTACTTCTGTGCCTCCTGCGGAGAGCGGGCGCTGATGGGACTATCGATTCCTTCGATACGGATCTCGCCGCTGTCCATGGGATAAACGCCGGTCAGCACCTTGATCAGCGTTGATTTGCCCGCGCCGTTTTCTCCCATTAACGCATGGATTGTTCCCTTGCGCAGAGTAAAATCCACGTTCTGCAGCGCCTTCACGCCGGGGAAGGTTTTGCAGATTCCGCGCATGGTCAAAACAATCTCGTTCTGCATTCTCTCAACTCCTGTCTGTCGTTTTTAATAGTAAAAAGCGCGGTGCGGACCGCGGATCACTCCACAATATTCCGCACCGCGCTAATGGTTACTTGGTGTACTCTGTGTCTGGTTTTGCTTATTCGCCGAGGCCGTAGGTGTCAATATCTGCCTGGGTCAGCTCACGTGCATCGAAACCTTTCTCAACGGAGATGATCTGTTTCTTCTCGTTCAGTCCTTCGATTGCCTGACCGGCCTGCAGTTTCTGGATCATGTCGCTGATGACCTGAGCCTGGAACGGGCTGCACTGTCCATCATAGTTCCAGTTGCCTGCGAGGAGCTCTCTGAGAGCCCATTTGTTGCAGTCAAATCCCATGACAACAACGTCGCCGCTTGTGCCGTGGGTGATACCGGCTTCGTCAAGAGCCGCGACAGCGCCCTTGGCCATACCGTCGTTCTCAGCGTAGATGACGTTGAATTTCTCACCGGAGTTGATCACGGACTCGGTGATCTTCTTGGCTTCAGCTTCATCCCATGTGGCTGTCTGCTGAACGACTTTGTTCATCTTGCCGGCTTCGAACTGCTCGTCAAGAGCACCGGTACGTCCGAGCTGAGCATCGCTGCCCATGGCGCCCTGGATGTGGATGATGTTGTACTCTTCAAGGCCGAGGGAGAGCAGCCAGTTGACGGCTGTTTTGCCTTCTTCTGCCATGTCGGAAACAACAGCTGCCTCAAACAGTTCCGGATCGCAGTCGATCATACGGTCGAAGAGGAATACGCCGATGCCCTGATCTTTGGCATCCTTCAGAACTGCGTCCCAACCGGTTGTCTCAGCTGCGGAGATCAGCAGGTAGTCAACGCCGTCTGTGATGAACTGACGGGCTGCGCTGAGCTGCTCATCGTTCTTGATGCTGTAAGCGAACTGTGCGTCATAGCCGTTTTCCTTTGTGAAAACATTCTGGAAATCGTTGACGTTTGCTTCACGGTAACCAGACTCGGAAGGCGGGTTGTTGACAACACCGACTTTGATCAGTCCGGAAGCTTCCTCTGCGGGAGCTGCGGGCTCTTCAACTACGGGCTCTGCCGCGGGTTCCGCTGCGGGTTCAGCTGCGGGAGCTTCGGCTGCGGGAGCTTCAGCTGCGGGAGCTTCAGCCTTCTGACCGCAAGCGGCCAATGCGAAGACCATGACTAGTGCAAGAAGCAGTACAGTGATTTTACGCATAGTTTTTTTACCTCTTTCTCATTTTCTTTTTTTACCGATAATATTTCGGACTTCCTGCTCGCATTATACCACCCCGCGTTTTCAAAAATCAACAGTTGTACGCACAAAAATTAGAATTCTGTGATAATTTTCAATACAAATCCGCGGAGATTTGTGTTACTTAATCGTTTATGTCCACAAATAGGCACTTTTTGCCGCATATCAGTAGGCGGACAACTTGCACGGCTCTTGCACGCATTAAAAGTAATGTACGTACAATTCCAACAAAAAACAGACAAAATTCAAAATTTGTATTGAAGATTGTCTGTTGTTTGTTCTATACTGTACCTGAAGAAGAAAAGCAGGTGGCTTTGGTATGAATCTGAAGTATGAAATCGTGGCAGAGGCAATCAGGTCGGGGATCCGCAGCGGACGGTATCAGGATACCCTTCCCACGGAGTATGCCCTTTGCGAGGAATTTCAGGTCAGCCGGCAGACCGTACGCCAGGCTCTGGCCCTTTTGGAAAACGAACGGCTGATCGACAGAAAGCAGGGAAGCGGATCGCACATCCGGAGCATGGATGAGTCCCAGGCAGACCGCAAGCGGTCCATCGCGGTCATTACCACCTATATCTCCGATTATATTTTCCCCAGCATCCTTCGCGAGATCGAGGCTGTCTGTTCGGAAAACAACAGTGTCCCTCTGCTTTTTGCCACACAGAACCAATTCGCCAATGAACGGAAGATCCTTCAGTCGCTTCTCTGCATGGAGCATCTGGACGGGATCCTTGTGGAAGGAACAAAGACCGGACTCCCCAACCCGAACATCAAACTGTACCAGCAGCTGATCGAGAAAGGCATTCCCCTTGTTTTCATGCACGGGACCTATGAACCGCTGCGCAACTCCCTGACCGTAATGGATGACAACGCGGGAGGCAGCCGCATGCTGGTCGATTATCTGTTCAGCAAGGGCCACCGCAGGATCGCCGGTATTTTCAAGCATGACGACATCCAGGGAAGACAGCGCTTTATCGGATACATCAACGCAGTTCAGGAGCACGGCCTGCCTCTGGAGGACGGGGATATCCTCTGGTACAGCACCGAACAGAAAGAAAGCCTCCTGAACGGAGACTTTGCCGAAAGATGGCTTGACGGAATTCTGGAACGCTGCACCGCCATCATCTGTTACAACGACGAAATAGCGGCCCGTGTTGCGGCATGCCTTGCAAAAAAGGGTGTGTCAGTTCCCGGTAATATGGCGATCGTGAGCTTTGACAACAGTCAGTACAGCGAAATGACCACTCCCCGGATCTCCTCCCTTTCCCACACGGACTACAATGTGGGCAAGCTTGCCGCGGAGCTCCTGTTCCGTCACATGCGCAATGAGGAGTGCGAGTCCCAGTTTGCCCCCTGGGTCCTGATGGAAAAAGAAAGCAGCTAATTCATTCATTCGTTTCCTCCTTAAATCGATACAGGCGCAGGAAATCCTGCGCCTGTCATCGTTTACAGGAATATTGTTCAGTCCGCTCCGGCGGGCTTCTTCTTTTCCGGAAGCCGGCCGTACATGGAGGTCATGCCGCGAATGCGTTCCGCCAGTTCGTCCGTCAGCAGTTCCCCCCTCAGCCGGTAGCACCAGTTCCTGCCGCCGAGCGTTCCCGGTGTATTCATCCGGTACCGGATCCCCTGGCAGAGATAGTCCTGCATCTGCGCCACGAACAGGTTGGCAACGGAGCTCATTCCGCCCCGGATAAACCCGAAGGTGTATCCTTCCTCCCTGTTCAGCCCCAGATACCGGACCGACATGGCCGCATCCTCCGGATCCGCCTCATCAAACCAGCTCTCCGTCGTGGTGTTGTCGTGTGTCCCGGTATAGCAGATACAGTTCTGCGTATAGTTGTGGGGCAGATAGTTGCTGGGTTCCCTGGAATCAAAAGCGAACTGGAGCACCTTCATGCCCGGCCATCCGCTGTCGCTGACCAGTTTCCGGACGGTAGGCGTCAGAAATCCCAGATCCTCCGCGATGAACTCCAGATCCGGGAACCATCCGGAAAGAACGCTGACAAGTTCCATACCGGGGCCCTTTCGCCACTCCCCGTCCTTGGCGGTCTTCGCGCCGTACGGCACGACCCAGTACTCGTCGATGCCGCGGAAGTGGTCGATACGGATGACATCATACAGTTTCCCCGCGGCGCCTATCCTCCGGATCCACCAGCCGTATCCGTCCTCCTTCATTTTGTCCCAGCGGTAGATCGGGTTGCCCCACAGCTGACCGTCCGCGGTGAAGTAATCCGGCGGCACGCCGCCCACCACATCCGGCACGCCGTTCTCGTCCATCTCAAAGAACTCCTGCTCGGACCAGGCATCGGAACTGTCCATGGCCACGTAGATCGGCAGATCCCCGATGATCCGGATGCCTTTCCCGTGAATATACGCTTTCAGAGCCTCCCACTGTTTGAAAAACAGATACTGGATATAGGTGAACAGTTCCATATCCTCTCTCAGTTTCTCCGCTGCCAGCGCCAGCGCGTCCGGTTTGCGGGTGCGCAGTTCTTCCGGCCATTCGCTCCAGGGACGCATGCCATATTTCCGTTTGCATGCCATGTAGAGCGTGTAATCCTTCAGCCAGCGTGCGTTCTCCTCACAGAAGGCATCGACTTCCTCCCGGTCGCGCTCCCAGCCTCTTTCCTTGGCAAGCGCGAGGACCCGGAACCTTCCGTTGTAGATCTTCTCATAGGAGACCGTTTCCGGATCGGACCCCCAGTCCGTGTTCCTGACCTCATCCTCCGTCAAAAGCCCGTCCGCGATCAGCATGTCCAGATCAATATAGTAGGGATTCCCCGCGTAGGTGGAGAAGCTCTGATAGGGCGAATCCCCGAAACTGGTGGGACCCAGCGGCAGCATCTGCCAGTAGCTCTGACCGGATTTCTGCAGAAAATCCGCGAAATCGTAGGCCGCTTTTCCGAATGTTCCGATCCCGTAGGGAGACGGAAGCGATGAGATTGCCATTAAAATGGCGGAACTTCTCTCCATTTGCTCAACCTTTCACCGCACCCGCGGCAACTCCTTTGATGATGTATTTCTGACAGCAGAGGTAGAAAATAATGACCGGGATGATGCTCAGAAGGATCAGCGCCATTGTGGCGCCCAGATCCACCGTTCCGTAACTTCCTTTCAGATACTGGATCAGGATCGGAATGGTCATGAACTTGGTACGGTCCAGGACCAGATACGGAAGGAGGTAGTCGTTCCAGACCCACATGATCTCAAGAACCCCGACGGAGATCAGCGTGGGCTTCAGCATGGGGAACACGACCGCGAAATATGTCTGGAACGCGTTGCAGCCGTCGATCAACGCGGCCTCCTCAATGGAAACCGGGATCGTCTTGATAAATCCCGCAAACATGAACACAGCCAGTCCCGCCCCGAATCCGAGATAGATCACCGGAATGGTCCAGGGCGTGTTCAGCTGCAGCGTATCGGCCGTTTTGGAAAGCGTGAACATGACCATCTGGAACGGTACCACCATGGAAAATACACAAAGATAATATATTATTTTGCAGGCGATACTGTCCACACGGACGATGTACCAGGCAGCCATGGATGTACAGACCAGGATCAGGGCACTGGACACCAGCGTAATGAACAGACTGAAAAATGCCGCGAGCGCGAAATTGTAGTTCCCAAGCGTCATGCCCGACGCAAAGTTTTTCAGACCGTTCCACATCTCCCCCACGGGAAGCGCGAACGTATCGGTCTTAACGTACGTGTTCACCTTGAAGGAATTGATCAGGACCGTGAAAACGGGATAGACCCAGAAAATACAGATCACCGCAAAGATGACGGTCATGAAAATACTGAGCCGTTTTTCGGCGGATAGTGTTCCCTGTTTCATTGCTGTACCTCCTTTTCACGGGTGATCTTCAGCTGCATCAGTCCCAGCACCGCGACCAGGACAAAGAAAATGACCGCCTTCGCCTGCGCGGTGCCTCTGGCACTGGCGTTGCTGTTGTAGAACGTGTTGTAGATATTCAGCGCCAGCATCTCGGTCGTCTTGATGGAGGTGCCGTCCGCGTTGAAGACGAACGGCTGGCCGCCCGTCAGCGTCAGGTTCTGGTCAAAGAGTTTGAATCCGTTTGACAAGGTCAGGAACAGGCAGATCGTAATGGACGACATGACGTTCGGAATGGTGACTCTGGTCAGTGTCTGCCACTTTGTTGCCCCGTCGATCTTAGCGGCCTCGAGCATGTCTTCCGGGACTGCCTGAAGTCCGGCGATGTAGATGATCATCATGTAACCGATCTGCTGCCAGAGAAGCACGATGATCAGTCCCCAGAAACCGTACTTCGTCTCCATCAGGATGGAAGTGTTGTACGCGGACAGGATCCCGTCGAAGATCATGGACCAGATATAACCGAGTACAATGCCGCCGATCAGGTTCGGCATGAAGAAAACGGTACGGAAAAGATTGCTCCCCCGGATCTTTTGCGTCAGCGCGTACGCCACGGCAAACGCCAGAATATTGATCAGCACGACGGAAACGACCGTGAACAGAGCCGTGTACCAGAACGCATGCAGGAAAGTCGGATCGGAAAACGCCTTGACATAGTTGCGGAACAGATTCCCGGCCTCCAGCAGTTTTGCGTCACTGGTCGTTTTAAAAGTACAGAAAGAAAGATAGAAGCCTTTCAAAAAAGGATATACAAATCCAATCAGAAAGGCTGCCACCATCGGCAGGATAAACAGCGGTGCCCACTTGCGGATGGACCGCTTGATGACGTTGTTCCCTCCGATGGAGCGCCTTCGGTGGTTCTTGCCAGCCATATCGAATCCCCTCCGGTAGAAAGAATGAAATGTTTTTCAAAGAGCGGGAGCCGGGTCTCGCGCGACCGTTGTCCCGATGGAAAAGCGGGTGGAGCGGAACATCGCTCCACCCTGAAAGATCATCGCTCTGATTGAACGGATCAGCCCGCGTTCGCTGCCGCGTACTGCTGTGCCCAGCCGTCCACGAAAGCTGTCTTGACCTGCTCCCAGTTGGCGTCAGTCTGATCTGCGTCATACTGGTTCATGGCGGCGACAACGCCTGCACGCCAGTCATCTACGTTCGGCGTGTAATTGAAGGCCCATGTCATGACATAATTGCCCGCGTTGCTGTAATCGTTTGCCTGTTTGAGGAAAACGTTTGTGGAAGCAGCCGCGTTCTTGTAGGGCAGAGCGCCGAAGGTGCCGGCAAGGATCTTGGAGGCTTCGGGATCGGTGACCATCCAGTACATGAAGTCCAGAGTAGCCTTTTTGTCAGCCTCGGAAGCCTTGGCGTTGACCGCCCAGCAGTTTTCTGTTCCGCAGTTCAGACCGGCTTTTTCTTCGCCGTCGACACCGCAGTAGAACGGGATCATCGCCAGATCTTCATCCGCGATTCCGAATGTGTCATGGATTGCGGAGTATTCCCAGTTGCCGTTCTGATAGAACACGGCCTGTTTTGTGCCGAACTCGTTCTCGGCGTCATATCCGCCGGTTGCCAGCGTTCCGGCATCCACGGAAGAGTTGTTGATGTACAGATCCCAGAGGTTCTTGAAGTTGTCAAGATATTTGCCGCTGATGGTGGCAGGGGCTTCTGTCCAGGTTCCGGCGTCACGGGACTCATAGAAGAGGTCCGCGTTTGCAAGATGGCCGCTGAAACGCCAGCTGGAGCTGCCGTCCATACCGGAGGATGTGAACGCGTCGAATCCAAGCTCAGCCGCACGGCTGTGGATGTCTTCCGCAACTGCCTTGAGAGAGGCGAAGTCCTTGATCTCATCAAGGGAGTGACCCGCCTGCGCCAGCAGAGCTTTGTTCACGATGATGCCGAAGCACTCATAGCAGTATCCGATGGAGCAGAGTTTGCCGTTGGCGTCATACAGATTGTAAGCGTCTGTGTTCAGCTCATTGGCAATGGCTGTGCCCTTCAGATCCTCACAGTAGTCAGCCCAGGTTTTGACTGCTTCCGTGTTTCCAACGACGAACAGTGTCGGCGCGCCGCTCTTGTCCATTTCGGCAGTCAGCGTCTCAAAGTATGTTCCGGACGCCGCCGTGACGACTTTGACCTCAACACCGGTGTTCTTCGTGTACAGTGCCGCAACATCCTGCAGGACAGCGTCGGACTCCGGCTTGAAGTTCAGCCAGTAGACGCTTCCCTTGGAGGAAGAAGATCCGCACCCAGTCATTGCGAGAGCCGCAAAGACCATGCATACTGTCAGTACGATAGCTACGATTTTCTTCATTCTGGTTTCTCCTTTTTATTATTTGTTTTGTTTGTATCCTCAAGCTCCGGAGAGCTTCAGTCCTGTGTGTTGAAGGGGATCACGGAACCGCCCTTCCGGATCTCCGCCGGAAAGAACACATGCCGGTTCTTTCCGTTGCCCCGGATCATCCCGATCAGGATGTCGACGCTTTCCCTTGCCATGTTTTCCGTGGGCTGCACCATGGTGGTCAGGGTGGGTATGCTGTAATTGGAACTGTCGATCCCGTCGATTCCGATCACGGAGCAATCTTCCGGCACCCGGATGCCGCGGACAGACATCGCCTTGACGGCGGCCAGCGCCATCATGTCGGAAACCGTGAAAAGCGCCGAAAACGGCACCTTTCTGCCAAGAAGCCTTGAGGTGGCGTTGAACGCGCTCTCCTGGCTGAAATTCCCGCTCTCCACTACCAGCGCGGGATCGTACGGGATCCCGTTGTCGGAAAGGGCCTGCCTGTATCCGTCAAACCGCAGTTCTGACACGGACCGGTCGCTCTTCTCCGAGACAACCGCCGCGATCCTTCTGTGGCCCATATTGACCAGATACTGCACCGCGTTGCGGGCTTCCTCCCTGTCATCGATGGATACACTGGAAAAATGTTCGGGATCCAGACTCCCGAACGTGTTTGTATAGCTCACGCAGACATACGGCACACCGAGGGTATGCATCGTCTCTTCCGTGTAGTCGTACTGTCCTCCGAGAAACAGAACGCCGCAGAGCCGTTTTTCGTTGACCAGCATCGCAGTGGCATGGACCTCGTCCGCGTCTCCCTGGATATGATGGAGTTCCATGGAGTACCCCGCTCTGTAAAGCGCGTCCTCCACGATGCGGACGATCTGTGAAAAGAACATGTTGGAAAAACCGCGGACCACGACCCCGATCCTGTCGCTTTCGGTCCGGACCAGATTCCTCGCGCTGTTGTTCGGAACGAAGTCCAGGGAAGCGATCGCGTCGAGGACCCGCTGACGGGTCTCAGGATTCACGTCAGGACGCCCGTTCAGAACACGGGAGACGGTGCTGACGCTTGTTTTGCAGTATTTCGCGACGTCCTTGATATTGATCGTGCTCATGGCTTCCTCACTTTGGATCCGCTTGTTTTCGGTAACGTTACCGAAACCGCAAAATCATTATATTATCCAAAAATCGGTATTGTCAATGGATAAATAACAAAGGATTATAATATATTTCCGAAAACGTTTTCGGTCATCCGGAGCAAAAAGAAAGAGCCCGGCATCCAATGCCGGGCCCTGCGTTCCTCCGTAAACCGGCGGACGGTTATTCGTATTTTTTCAGGATACGGAATCCGTCCTCCGTTTGTTCCGCCACCTGCTCCACATCCCTGTCAAGCAGACCGTAGCAGGGTTCCTCCGCCGTGTACCGGACACAGGTGCCGCAGCTGGAGGACAGCTGTCGCGGCACGGGAGCCATTTTCGCCCCGATCCCCCGCTCCGTCATGGTGCGGTGGGTGATAAGCGCGGATACGTGTGTGTAGAAGGTGGCTACGTAGTTCATTTCGTCAAAGTCATCCTGTATTCCCCGTCTTCGGTCGTCTCGACGGAAACGGAGTAATTCCTGGAGGTCGCGAACCGTTCAATGTTCTGCACCGCGGTGGAATGGTCCGACAGGACCTCCAGCTTTTCGGGTTCGTCCTTCAGAGCGTTCTGCACCATCACCACAGGCATGGGGCAGCTGAGTCCTCTTACGTCTACCATGTTATCATTTCTCCTTCCGTGCGTTCAATACGGAAATGACCGCCAGTACAACAAAGCCTGCAATGAGGACCCAGACCACGGGGCCGGATCCGATGCCCTTTGCGGAAGACGCGAGTCCGAAGTTATGGGAGATCGCGGCGCCGCAGACAAATCCAAGAACCGTGACAGCGGAATCGGAGTTGCCTTCGCCTGTCAGGATCAGCTGACGGAGCGGGCATCCTCCCAGCAGGACGGAGCCCCAACCCACCATGGCCATGCCCAGGAAGTTGAACACGCCGTCCGTATGGGCGACCGGCTGGTCCGCAAAGGAGAATTTCAGGGTTCCGAGGCACAGGTTCCCGATCAGGACCGCAACGATGATCGCCGCAAAGCCGTAAACGAGATGGAACTGTTTGAACATGAAAGCGTCACGGATACCGCCGGCCAGACACATTCTGGACCGCTGGCAGAGCGCGCCGACAACAATGGCGATCACAAGAGCGATCAGGGCCGGAGCACGCATGCTTCCGGGGCCTTCCGTGCTGCTCTTCATCAGGGTCGTGCAGACCGCGATCAGGAACAGGACCACCGTGACGACCGGCAGAGCCAGTCCTTCCACGACGCTCTGCTTATACGCGCGATTCAGGGAGAATCCCTTCTTCAGGGCGATGGTTCCGACAAAAATACCGGCAATGAATCCGACAAGACCGACAACAGCGTTCAGGTCTCCGCCGCCGATACGGATCACCATACGGAGCGGGCAGCCGAGGAAGACCAAGGCGCCGATCATGACGAACACGCCGATCACGAAACGGGTCACCGGGGAGGATCCGCCCTGGGCTTTCCATTCTTTCTTGAACACTGCCATGGCGAGAGCGCCGACGATCAGTCCGACGATCTCGGGACGGAAGTACTGTACCACCTCCGCGCCGTGGAAGCCCATCGCACCGCTGATGTCCCTGAGGAAGCAGGCGATGCAGAAGCCCATGTTCTTAGGATTTCCGAGAGCGGTAAGAACCACCGCCGCGGCACCGATCAGAAGACCGGTCAGGATCACCAGACCGTGCTCCTTCCAAAAATTGCATTTCTTTTTGTCCATTGAGTATCCCTTCTTTCGTTATTCTCGTTATAGATAACGCTTTTTGTGATATAATAGCACCGTAGAACGTGATTTTCAAGTGAGGATAACGAAATTGGACGAAATTTATTTGGACAACGCCGCCACCTCGTTTCCGAAAGCGGAAGGTGTCTCGGACGCCATGAAATATTACCTGGACAGTGTCTGCGCCAATGTGGGGCGCGGCTCGTATGCCCGCGCGTCGGAAGCCGGCACCGCCGTGCTGGAGACCAGGGAAATGCTGGCGGAGATGTTTGACTGTCCGGATCCCCGCAGAGTTCTTTTCACCGGCGGAAACACCGCCGCGCTGAACACCGTCATCAAGGGGACCGTGCATCCCGGAGACCGGGTCCTTGTCACCTCTCTGGAGCATAATTCCGTCATCCGCCCCCTGGTACAGATCGGGGCGGAGATCCTGCGGATTCCCGCGGGCGGTGACGGGATCACGGATCCCGGGCAAATGCCGGAAGGATATGAAAGGGCCGTCCTCTGCGTCTGCACCCACGCGTCCAATGTCACAGGGTCCATCCAGCCGGTCCGGGAGATCGCGGACAGGCTCTCTCCTCTCGGGATTCCCGTCGTTCTGGACGCCGCCCAGACGGCCGGTCATCTCCCCTTCAGCATGCGCGAGCTTGGACTTTCCGCCGTCTGCATGCCCGGGCACAAGGGACTGCTTGGTCCCCAGGGCATCGGAGTCCTGATCCTTTCGGAGGAACTTGCCCGGACCATGGAGCCCCTGATCGCGGGCGGGACCGGTTCCGTATCCCACAGCGAACAAATCCCCTCGTTCCTTCCGGACCGTTTCGAGGCCGGCACCCTGAATCTGCCCGGGATCTACGGACTGCGGGCGGCTCTGAAAAACGCAGATCTCGCCGCCGGAAGAGAACACGAAAAAGAACTCTGCCGGTTCTTCGCGGAAGAGCTTTCCGGCATCCCCGGGATCCGTCTGCTGGGAACAACGGACCCCGAAAAGCGTGTCGGTGTGTTTTCCGTGGACTGCCTTGACAAAGACAACGCGGATATCGCGTTCCGTCTGGAAGACGAGTACGGCATTCTGACCAGATGCGGTCTGCATTGTTCCCCGGATGCCCACAGGACCATGGGGACCTTCCCGGAGGGCGCGATCCGTTTCAGTTTCTCACCTGCGACAAAAAAAGAGGACCTGGTCCGGACAGTCCGTGCTTTGCGCGCACTGCTCGAAAATTAGAGGGCCTTGTTTTTCACCTCTGACCCGTATATTTCACAAGTTTGCGGTGAAAATTGAGCTTTTTCCACAGCCGTTATACAAAAATCCCCCCGGAACGGTTTCCTTCCGGGGGGATCGTTGTTTACAAAGCAAAATCGCTGATCAGACGTGTTTTTTTCTCACAGAATCTCTTCCAGAAGACCGGTCTCCCGGTTGACGGAGTACAAAGCACCGTCCCGGATCCCGTCCGGATCGGCAAACAGACCGGAATAACGCTCCAGAAAATAATCGTCCGCGGCATAGATCGCCACATAGTCATAATACTTCAGCAGCTCTTCCCGCCATTCCTCCGGGGTGAAAGATACATCCTCACTGTTGTTGGGTCCGCCGAGGCACCAGGTCCGGATGTTTCTGTTCTGGGTTCGCATGGGACGGATCAGGTAACGGATCCCGCGGTAGGCATATCCGAAATCGTCCCGGGCCTCCATCACGAACACATCTTTATCAGCCGGAACATTTTCCGCGATCTTCTCCGTCATCGACACGAATTCCTGACGCTCCTCCACGGAATTCGCGACATTGTCTCTGGATAACAGGCATACAACGGGACCCGCGGGAACCGACGCCACCGTCAGGGCAAGAAGCAGGAATGTCATGAGGGCTTTCCGTTTTCCCTCCCGCTGCGCGGTACGGGCAAAGATCAGGACCAGCGCCATCCAGACCGCCTGGAAGCCGATCCGGATGTAGCGTTCGAAGGAATCCAGCCTTGTGGCTTCCCATTCGTTGAATTTAAAGATGTAAGCAAGACACAGTCCGCCGGCATAAACCACGGTCTGTACCAGAAGGATCCAGAACCAGACGCGGCGGAAAGTTCCGCCGGACTCCTTTTTCCGGGAACGGATCACAAGGAAGTACAGCACCGCAAACGCGAGGAACAAAAACCCGATATAGGTCATCCGGATCCCGATGTTCCGGAATTCCACTGTCCCGGTGATAAAGCGCTCCACGAAATCCGGCAGGACCCCTTTCCTGTAGGAAGTATCCCCACCGGTCAGGATCCGGATCAGCACACCGAAGTCAAACGGATCGGAAAAACTTTTCTCCGCGCCGGAGATCGCCAGTTCCAGTTCCCAGACCAGTTTCGGGACCGCCACCGCGAGAACGGCGCCGATGCTCCAGTTGAACCTGAACTTTTTCCCGACGGCCGGCTCTTTTCCGGACAGGATCATCCGCAGTGCGAAAGCAACGGCAAGAAATACCGCAAACAGCAGCCCCGCGTCTTTCACCAGGCACAGCATGGCCACGGCAGCGAGGACATTCGCATTCATAACGGAGTCGTCCGGCTCCGAAAGGATCAGATACGCCATGCCGCATCCGGACAGGATCCCGATCAGGGAATCCACCATCAGACTGTCATAGGTATTGTAATACAGGAAGAACGGCGCAAGGAACACGCAGACCGCGCCGATCAGATTGCCGAGACCGTCCTTGTGCCGGCATTTCGCGAAAACAGGCATGCAGAACGCCGCGAGAAATACCTGATACGCATGGTAGAGCCATCCCTCGTTGAATTCCGCCGACGGGCAGAGGATCGTTCCGATCCGCTCGTAAAGATACTGGAACAGGGAAATGCCCGGCGGATAGGACGGGAATTCCGTCAGCGCCGCGGCATCCGTGGCAAACGAGTTCCGGATGGTCATGGACTTGACGACATCCGCCCAGTGGGAAAACGCGTCCATCTCATGCACGAGCTTGCCTCTGTTGCAAAAGGCCAGCACGGCAAACAGCACCGTAAAGATGACGAATCCGGGTGTAAACAGGCCGGAGACCGTGCTCTTCCAGGAATGCTTCCTGCAGTTGAGCACGACACAGACCCCGGTCAGAACAGCGGCAGCCGCCAGAATGATCCAGACCCCCGCGGCAAGGATGTTGCAGAATCCGGCCAGAAGCAGGATCATGACCACCGATGCGCATGTCGCGGGAAGGGACTCCTCAAATCCCCTGCCGAACACCGTGGCGTACAGCAGTCCTCCGGAAAGCAGGATCAGAAACACGATAATCAAAACGCCCACTGCAAATCTCCAAACTTCAAATTAATACTCTCATCGAGTCATCTCAAAAGATCGAATATTGAGAAAATCTTCTGTTTCCTAATTCTACCACAAGTTGAAAATCAGAAAAACAGGAAGCATTACGGGACCTCCGCTGTCAGAAACAGCCGGTCAGCACAGTCAACGGCCCAAATCTCAATTCATGGTAATATCATCCATCCGGCGGCTGAACCGGCGCAGAGCATGTTCCAGCAGCAGGTTGTTCTGTACGGACGGGACCGAGATGATCTCCTTCGCGGCCTTGCCGGCATCGCGGATCATTTCCACGCTGCTGGCGGCGCGCAGGAGCTCCGCTTCCCCTTCCCCGTGCTGTCTGGTCCCCAGGAAATCACCGGGGCCGCGCTGGAGAAGATCTTCTTCCGCGATCTTGAAACCGTCCGTGTTCTTGACGAATGTGGCGAATCTCCGGTGTACGGAATCGCTCCTGTTCTCCGAAAGCAGGAAGCAGTACGCCTGTTCCGAGCCGCGTCCGACCCTGCCGCGGAGCTGATGCATCTGGGCAAGCCCGAACCGGTCGGCGCCCTCGATCACCATGATCAGCGCCTGCTCCACATGGACCCCCACCTCAATGACCGTGGTGGTCACCAGCACCCGGATCTCCCCGGAACGGAAACGGTCCATGACCTCGTCCTTCTCCCGCTGCGGCATCCTGCCGTGGAGAAATCCTGCCGGAACGTCCGGATAGTTTCTCCGAAATTCTTTAAACACCTCTGTCACGCTGGGTCCCTGATCCTCCTCCGGCGGGTCGATGAAGGGGCAGACGATATAGGTCTGTTTCCCCTTTTCCGCCTCGGAGGCGATATAGTCGTACATCTTTGTCCGGCTGCCGGTATCTATAAAACTTGTCTTTACGGGGATCCTGCCCGGAGGCATCTCGTCGATCAGGGAAACATCCAGGTCTCCGTAGAGAAGCATGGCCAGCGTCCGCGGGATGGGCGTGGCGCTCATGACCAGGACATCCGGCCGGATACCCTTCTTCTCAATAGCCGCCCGCTGCCGCACACCGAACCGGTGCTGCTCGTCCGTAATGACGACCCCCAGGTCCCGGAAAAGGATGTCCTCCTCCAGGATCGCGTGGGTCCCGGTCACCACGAAGGCAGTCCCTGCCTTCAGCCGGTCCAGAACGGTATCCCGTTCGCTCTTCTTCATGCTCCCGGTCAGAAGGACCGCCGCGTCCCCGAAGATCTCCCGCAGTGTCAGATAATGCTGTTCCGCCAGAATGGCGGTGGGCGCCAGCAGGGCTCCCTGCTTTCCGTTCGCAGCGGCCACACAGAGGGCGTAAACGGCCACCGCGGTCTTTCCGGATCCCACGTCCCCCTGCAGAAGGCGGTTCATGGGAACGGGGGAACGCATATCCCCGCTGATCTCCTCAATGACCCGCTTCTGGGCGCCGGTCAGGGGATAGGGAAGCTTGGACTGGTATTTCTCCGGGATCCCCTCCGTCCGGAAACTGAATCCGTTCTTTCTCTCCCGTTCCTGACGCTGCATCTCCATGGCCAGCATGTAGGAAAGGATGTTCTCAAAGGAGATTCGTCTCCTGCCCTCCTCCAGTTCCTGCCTGCTTTGGGGGCAGTGCACCTGCCGGATCGCGTCCCGGATCCCGCAAAGGCCGTATGCCTCCCGGAATTCCGACGGGAACGTTTCCTCCGGATATGCCTCCTCCGCCGAAAGCGCCGCGCGCACGGCGTCCCGCACCGTCCGCTGTTTGATCCCCTTGCAGAGAGGGTATTCCGGAACGAATCCGGGGAATGTGTCCGCAAGGACGGGGTTGATTATGGCGGTCCCGCGCTTCCTGGTGACCTGTCCGCAGAGGATCTTCGTCTCTCCGGCGTGGATCTTGGAGAAAATGTAGGGCATGTTGAACCAGGTGGCCTTGATATCCGAAACACCGTCCGACGCCTTGGCCGATACGATGGACATCCCCCTGGAACGGAACATGGACGGTTCGGAAAGAAACCGGACACGGACGGCAACGTACGCGCCGTCCTCCGCCTCCGCCACGGGCGTGTGGGCGGAATAGTCACGGTATGCGCGCGGCAGATAGAGCAGAAGATCCTCCACGGAAAAGATCCCGAGCTGCTGAAAATCCTCCGCGCGTTTTGTTCCGATCCCCTTCAGATCGGTGAGTGGCATGATCAATGTCCGTCCTCCCGGTTTGAGAAAGGCGGAGCTGACGCTCCGCCCGTTGTTTGCTCTATTCGGTTATCAGCCGATAAACATGTAGTAGTAATACAGAGACTGTCCGCCGTTCTGCAGGACGCATTCCGCGCTGGGATAAGCCTTTTCGGCCTCCTTCAGGAATCTGTCCGCGTCATCCGGGGATACATCCTCTCCGTACAGGATGGTAATGGAATCCGAAGCGTTTCCGTGCTTTTCCACCATGTTCTTCAGCAGGTCCAAAGCCGTCTCCTGAACAGACTGGCCCACCACGGAGAGATCACCGTCGACCATGCCGAGGATGTCGCCCTTCTTGATATCCCGGCCGTGGAACTTTGTCTTCCGGACCGCGTAGGTCAGGGAACCGGAAACGATGCTCCCGATGGCTTCCGTCATCTCTTTTTTGTTGTCTTCCACGGACGCAGCCATGTTGAATCCCATAGCGGCGACGAGGCCCTGGGGAATGCTCTTGGTGGGAATGACCACCGTGTTGCAGGACGCGAGTTTCGCCGCCTGCTCCGCCGCCATGATGATATTGCTGTTGTTCGGCAGGATAAAGACATTCCTGGCATTGACCTGGTAGATCGCTTTGGAGATCGTGTCAATGCTGGGATTCATGGTCTGACCGCCGGAAATGATGTGATCCGCGCCCAGTTCCCGGAACATCTCGTCCAGTCCGGCGCCGACACTGACGGCGATAATGGCGAATTCCTTTTCCTTGCTCTTCCGGTCGGCGATGATCGCCCGGTTCTGCTCACGCATGTTCTCGATCTTCAGACGGTCCAGTTCCCCGAACCGCAGCGCCAGCTGCAGGACCTTGCCGGGAACGTCGGAGTGCACATGCACCTTGACCGTATCCTCGTCGTAAGCCACCACAACGGAATCGCCGATCTTCATGAGGTGATCCCGGAAGTGATCCAGATCCGATTCCTTGAAGGACGGATCCAGATGGATAATAAAGAACTCCGTGCAGTATCCGTAAGTAATGGATTCAGCCACCCTGGTCTCGTCCGCCGCGGCGGCCTCCTGGACCGGCTCCTCCTCATACTCGGCGACTTCCTCGCCGTCCAGATACATCTTGAACCCGCGGTAAATGGTCAGCAGACCTTTTCCGCCGGAGTCCACGACTCCCGCCTCTTTCAGAACGGGAAGCAGACTCGGGGTCATCTCCAGCGCCCTGGCGCCTTCCGTGACCGCGATATCCACCAGTTTATAGGTATTGGCACCCTTCTCCAGACCTGCGTTGACCGCTTCCGAGATCATTCTCGCCACAGTCAGGATCGTGCCTTCCTTCGGACGCATGACCGCCTTGTACGCGGCCTCGGTCCCTGTCTTCAGAGCATCCGCGAACAGATCCGCCTCCATGACCGTCGCGCCTTTCAGCGCTTTGGAAAAGCCGCGGAACAGTTGTGACAGAATAACGCCGGAGTTTCCGCGTGCTCCCCGCAGGGCTCCCATGCTGATGGCATCCGCCACCTGGGACACCGTGGCGTCCGGAGATGTCTTCTGCACCTCTTTCATGGCGCTCTGCATGGTCATGCACATATTGGTTCCCGTGTCCCCGTCCGGGACCGGAAAAACGTTCAGCGCGTCGATCGCTTCCCTGTTCTTTTCCAACAGGGCGGTGGCAACGGATACCATATCCCGGAACTGCGCGCCGCTAATCGTAACCTGATTCATCTTCAATTTGTTCCTCCATCCACGTCTCCGCCGTTCAGGCTCTGACGCCCTCGACGTGAACATTCACAAACTGCACCTTCAGATCCAGCAGCTTCTCGATCCGGTACTTCACGTTGTCCTTGGTATTCTTGGCAACCGCCGGTACGGAAACGCCGTACTCCAGCGTAACATACAGATCGATCCCGACGGTCTCCCCGTCGATAACGGTGACCTTGACGCCGCGGCGGAGGCTGTCCTTGACGAACAGGGCGATCAGCCCTCCTTCGTTCGCCTTACCGCGCATCCCCACGATCCCGTAATTCTCGACCGCCGCGTATCCGGCGACGCTCGCGATCAGTTCCTCCGGAATGATGATACTGCCGTATTCCGTTTTCAGTTCCGCGACCATTGCGTTACCTCCTGTACAATCAAATTCTTATTCGTCCGGCAGGACCGCGTTGTGGAACACTTCCTGCACATCGTCGTTGTCATCCAGGTTATCCAAGAAACGCTCGACCTTTGCGGCCGTTTCCTCGTCGGAGACATTCACGGTATTCTGGGGGATCATCTGGACCTCCGCGGAGAAGAAGGAGTAGCCCGCTGCCTCCAGTGCCTCGCGCACCGCCGAGAAGTCGGCGGGAGCGGTGTACACTTCAAACGCGTCATCCTGGGGAACGAAATCCTCCGCGCCGGCATCCAGTGCCGCCATCATGACCTCGTCCTCATCCATCAGAGCCGTACGCTCAATGACGATCACGCCCTTTTTGTCGAACATCCAGCCGACACATCCGGACGCGCCCAGATTTCCGCCGCTCTTGTCAAAGATGTGGCGCATCTCCGCGGCGATCCTGTTGCGGTTGTCCGTCAGGACCTGCACGATAACGGCCATGTTTCCGGGACCGTATCCCTCGTAGGTGATCTCCTCATAGTTGACGGAGCCGCCCTCGCCCGCAGCCTTCTTGATGGAACGGTTGATATTGTCGTTCGGCATGTTCGCCGCTTTTGCCTTTGCGATAACGTCGCGCAGTTTGGAGTTATTGGCCGGATCGGGTCCGCCGCCTTCCTTGACCGCGATGGCGATCTCCCTGCCGATCTTGGTAAAGACCTTGCCGCGCTGTGCGTCCGTCTTCTCTTTCTTGTTCTTGATGTTGGCCCATTTGGAATGTCCTGACATAATGCCTCCTATTGTTGTTTTTCTATTTCTTTTATACGTTCGGAAAGAAGCTGCAGATCCTGCCACGCTTCCCGTTTTTTGCTTTCATCCCGCAGCAGCGCCGCCGGGTGATAGGTCGGCAGGAACCATACCCCCGCCTTCTGTGTCCATTTCCCCCGGTCCCGGGTGATCCGGATCTCCGGGCCGATCAGCCGCCTTGCGGCCACCGCTCCGAGACATACCACGATCTCCGGCCGGATCAGTCCGTACTGGATCCTGAGGAACGGAAGACAGGCTTCCTCCTCGTCCGGCTCCGGATTCCGGTTGTTGGGCGGTCTGCACTTCACGATGTTCGTGATATAGACCTGTTCCCGTTTCAGTCCGATGGACTCCAGCATCCGGTCAAGCAGCTGTCCCGCCGCGCCCACGAAGGGCCGCCCCTGCAGGTCTTCGTCCCGTCCCGGGCCCTCGCCCACGAACAGGATCCCTGCTTCCGGATTTCCCTCGCCCGCCACCGTATGGGTGCGGGTCTCGCACAGCCGGCACCGGGTGCACGCGCCCACTGTCTCTTCCAGCCGCAGCAGACGGTCCCGGACCTGTTCCATCAGAGTTCTTTCGCCGCGTCATCATCCAGAAGGAAGATGGCGTTGGCATGCAGCTGCAGATAGCTGGCCGGCACCTCCGGGGTGATGGGCCCGTGGAATACGGCCGTTGCCGTCTCCGCCTTGTCCTCTCCCGTAATCAGCGCCACGATCTTTTTCGCCGCCATGATCGTCGTCAGTCCGGCCGTCACGACGCGCCCTCCCGCCGTCCGCTCCACGTGGGTGACGGGTGCCAGTTCATGCTGTCCCATGTTGAACGCTATGCTGCCGTCCCTGGCGATGTTCAGCATGACCAGATCCAGCCCGCCGGCGTTCAGGATCTCCTCCTCATACCGGCTGCAGGCCACGCTCCAGTCGGTGGCGTCGGCGTTGGGCATGTGGATTCCCTCGGAGGGCAGGTTGATCTGGGAAAACAGCACGGCGTCCATCTGGGAAAAGATGGAATTCTCCTCATCCGCTCTGACCCGTTCGGACAGACCGAACATCTGGATGTCATCCCAGTCAAGCAGACCGTCCCTGCTCATGCGCGCCAGAGCGCGGTAGGCGGGGATCAGTTCCGCGGCGTAGTCCAGTCCTAGAATGCTGGACGGTTTCTCGATGATCTGCGCCGCCAGCAGGGTGGAAGCCGCCGCTCCCGCCAGCGTCTTGTCCTTGTAAACCAGAATGCTCATGCGTTTCTCTCTCCGGAGGCCGCGACCGTCTCGATAAACAGAAGGATATCGTTCGCGGGTTTCTCCCAGTCCTTTTCATTCAGTATCTCATGCCTGGCATTGGGATACAGGATCATTTCCGTTCTGTGTCCGGTGGCATCCAGCCATTTCTTCACCTGACGGACGCCCTTTCCCATGCTCCCCACCGGGTCCTTTTCCCCGGAGACCAGCAGGATCGGTCTGTCGGGAACTCTTTCCGCCCACTTCTTTCCGGATACCTCGGAAAGTCCGTTGAACAGATCGCGCATGGCGGAAGTGGTGAAGGGGAATCCGCAGAACTCGTCCTCCACGTAGCGGTCCACGTTTTCCGTGTTCTCGGACAGCCAGTCGAAGACCGTTCTGTTCTCAAAGGTTTTGTTGTAGGACCCGAACGCCAGTTTGTTCAGCAGATCGGAAGGCTTGTCCGCGCCCTGTTTCCGGATCTCGGCTTTCGCCAGAAGTTTCGCCACGGGCATGGCCGGGTTTCCGCCGGCGGTCCCGCTGAAGACAAAGGCGTCAAAATCCTTTCCGTCCCTTCCGGCATAGGTCCTTGCAAGGAAGGAGCCCATGGAGTGTCCGAAAAGGATCGTCGGAAGTCCCGGATGCTCTTTCATGACGGTGTCACGCAGCGTCCGCATGTCCTGTACCAGCGCGTCCCAGCCGTTCTCTTTGCAGAAATAGCCCTTCGGCATATCCTCGCCGATGCTCTTTCCGTGTCCGGCGTGATCCTGTCCGTAGACCAGGATACCGTTCTCCGCAAGGAATTTGGCAAACCGGTCATACCTGTCAATGTGCTCCGCCATGCCGTGGGTCAGCTGGACCGCCGCCCGGATCTCTTCCGGGATCCACAGGCGGTAACGGATCTTGCAGTTCCCGGTGGCAGACGGGAAATATCTCTCTTTGAAAGTAACTTTCACGGTTCTCCCTCGCAATCTTCATAGATATAAAGAGTATAACATCAAACGGCAGAAACCTCAACCGGAAACACGATATCGGCCACGGTCCGGGACGGCCGCAGTTGCCATCCACGCAAGATTTTTAGTATAATATGCTTTGGGTTTGCAGTTGAAGAAGAGGCTTTCGCCCCTTCGGAGCACGCACAGTTTGAAGCACGGGAGATAAACATGAAAGACGGAACAGACGACGGACAGGCAAAGAAAAACAATGCCGAGACAGTTGACGAAAATACACGAAAGGCGAACCGGTATTTTCTGAAAAAGGTCCTGATCAATTCCTTTCTGATCCTCTTCGGAACGGTCGTGATCTCATCGGGACTTACGATCCTGCAGCGGAAATCGGCCATGAGGCGTCAGGAACAGGACTCCAAGACCGTTCTGCAGGAGGTCATTGTGATGATGCGAAGCAACGCTGCCAACGCGGCGGAGCTGAAGCGGATCTATCACGAAGGAAACCAGCACACCGTAGTGGATCTCAAGAGGCTTCTTACCAGCGGTCTCTTCGGCACCCTGTCCTCAGAGGACGTGGAAGCAAGGACCGCCGTGGCGCAGGACATTCAGAGCCGCAGCAACGTCAGTTATTTCTTCATTATGGACAAGAACGGCCGTGTCGTTTTCTCACCGGTAAAGGAGTACAACGAGACGCTCCCGTCCCTTCTTGAACTCGGGCTTCTGTCCGAGAAAAACCTCGATCTTCTTCTCTCCGGCACAGCCCTGGAGGACGGAAGCATCCATCCCGCGTCGGAGGAGAACGAGACCGGAAGCTATTATTTTTACTCCACTCCCATCGACGGGACGCCCTACTATCTGGTCATCGGCTGCAACATCAGCGACATCGATATGCAGCTTTCCTCGCTGAACGACTACACCCTCGTACTGAAAAAGACCGTTATGAAAAACAACGGATTCCTTTTCGCCGCTGACAGCGTGACCGGGGATTTCATCTTCTATGAGAACGGAAGCGAGGGGCTGACAGGCCAGAACGCGCTGCAGGCGGGTCTGAGCGCCGGCGCTCTGGAGGACGGGTTCTCCGGGGTCCAGACCATCAACGGGACCCGGTATTACTGTGTCAGCCGCTCCTATGAGGGAAAGACCATCATTTGCGCCGTCGCCGCCGCGGACGAGCTTTTCTCGGGCAACAAATACGTCCTTTTCTGGTCCATCAGCGCGTTCGTGCTGGTCATGATCCTCTGCATCGTGTACGCCGTCATCGTCCGCAACGATTTTGTCAACAAAAAGACGGAAACGAATACGGTCACCCTCTTCCAGAACAAGAAGACCGGTTTCCGCATCCGCTACAACCATACGCTCCTGCTGAAGATCCTCCCCGTCATGCTCATCGGAACAGCGGCGGTGTTCTTCATCACATTCTACACGCAAACGCTTCTCGAGATCTCCAACGCGGTGGAGGAATGCAGCGTTTCCGTCAGGGAAATGGAGTCCAAGTATGAGGAGAGCACCGAAACGCGGGAAGCCGTGACAGCTTATTACAACAACAGTTACCTCGCGAAGGCGCGGGTGCTGTCCTATCTCCTTGAAACGGAAGTGTCCGCGCTCAATGAGCCCACGGAATTCATCCACGCCGATTACGACGCAAGCAATGTCAAACACTATCTGAAGGATAACGAAGGCAATCCCCTGCGTTCCGTCGCCCATTCCGAGAAACTGATGAAGTACTGCCGCGAAAACGGCCTGAAGGAGATCTACCTGTTTGACGACAACGGACGCGTCATCGCCACCAGCGGTGATATCTGGTATTTCCGGATGAGCCACGCCAGCGGCGACCAGTCCAACGAATTCCTGGATGTTCTGGACGGCAAGAAAGATTATCTGATCCAGGATCCCCAGGTCAACGAGGTGGGCGTCCATTCGCAGTACATCGGCGTCGTTTTCTACTACTTCACGACCAGGGACGAAGCGGGCAACACAAAGTATGTTTCCCGTCTTGAATACGACCGGGCCGGGGCGGATTCCGGGATCACGAAACACCGTTCCCTGCTGCAGATCGGCCTGCCGGAAGAGATCGCGGCAAAGATGCTTGCCACCACGGATCTGGATTATGTCTTCTCGGCCGACACTCTGGTCAACGGTTTCATGGAACTGTACGACGCCACGGACGAACACCGCGTGCTCTATTCCAAATTCGGCGCGAATGTCGGGAAGCCCGCCGCGGATGTCGGTGTGACCGAAAAGGCTTTCAGCGGGGAATACTACGGGTTCCGGTCCATTGGCGGCCGCGACTACTTCCAGTACTTTGTATACGAAAACTTCGGAGACGGTTACTACATCTCCGCCTCAACGCCGAAATCGAACATGTATCAGTTCCGGTTCAAGATCGCGCTGATCACCGCGGCCGTCTGCCTGCTGCACGTTCTCCTGCTCTCCGCGACCATTACCCTGACCACGGACTAAGAGGATAGGCTTTACTCCACCGTGAGCTTGAAGTTCAAAA
>R22__coassemble_570_pt1 | contig 23325 bp, 17 predicted proteins | sample R22__metabat2_high_PE_038 | metagenome-assembled genome bin R22
GCATTTCTCCACGATCTGCTTTGCCTCGCCGGGGTTCTCCTCCAAAAAGGCTGTCAGACCCTTGGAAAGCGCATTGCCCACAAAGGGACGGATATCTGCGTTCCCAAGTTTTGTTTTTGTCTGTCCCTCAAACTGAGGCTCCGCCAATTTGACAGAAATGATCGCCGTCAGGCCCTCGCGGACATCCTCACCGGAAAGGGACGCATCCTTCTCCTTCAGGAGCCCGTATTTCCTCGCATAATCATTCACCACTTTGGTCAGGGTGCTCTTGAATCCTTCCAGATGCGCTCCGCCCTCGTGCGTCGCAATATTGTTTGCGTAGGAAAAGACCATTTCACTGTATCCGTCGTTATACTGAAGCGCGATCTCCACGGATGCGGGATTGGTCTCGCTCTCCCTTTTATCCATGAAATATAGCGGTTCCGGGAAAAGAACGTTCTTGTTTTTGTTCAGACTCTTAACAAAGGAACGGATGCCTCCCTCATAATAGAACTTCCTGGTGATTGGCTGTTCTTCCGGCCGGTCATCCGTCACCACGATGGTAATACCGGCATTCAGAAACGCCAGTTCGCGGAAACGGTCCGCCATAGTATCCAGCGAATAGACCACATCGTCAAAAATCTCAGGATCCGGATGGAACGTGATCGTTGTTCCGGTTTCCTCGTCATCTTTCATCTCGCGGACATATTCCACGTCGCTCGTTTCTTTTCCGCGGGAAAATTCCTGTTTATATACCTTCCGGTCTCCGCTGAAGCGGATCTCCGCGCAGAGATAATCGGACAGCGCATTCACGCAGCTGACGCCTACGCCGTGCAGACCGCCGGACACTTTGTATCCCCCGCCACCGAATTTTCCGCCTGCATGAAGCATGGTCAAAGCAACAGTCAAAGCGTTCTTGCCCGTTTTTTCGTGATATCCGACCGGGATGCCTCTGCCGTTATCCCGGATAACGATGGAATTATCCGGTGTGATCGTGACTTCTATATGCGTACAGTATCCCGCCATTGCCTCGTCGATCGAGTTGTCGACCACTTCGCTGACAAGATGATGGAGTCCGCGTGAATCCGTCGATCCAATGTACATTCCGGGACGTCTCCGGACTGCTTCCAGTCCTTCGAGCACCTGGATTTGCGATGCGTCATATTGTTGTTTCTGTTCCATTCATTTTCTCCATTTCTGCGTGCCGGACAGCGGTCACATCTTTTTCCGCCGCCCTTTTCATTTATCGGACCCTTTCGGTTTTCCTACATTTCCGTGATCGTCCCGTCCTTGACCAGATAGACCTGCATCTGCTCCACGCCGGCGGAAACCAATTCTTCCAGATGCGTACAGGTCAGAAACGTCTGACATTTGTCCACCGCCTTCAGAAGCAGCTGCTGGCGGTTTCTGTCCAGCTCCGAGAACACATCGTCCAGGAGCAGGACCGGAGTCTCATCCCGCATGGAGCGGATGATCTCCAGCTCCGCAAGTTTCAAAGACAGCACGACGGTGCGCTGCTGCCCCTGAGAACCGTAAACACGCACATCCACTCCGTCAAGATCCATACGGATATCGTCTCTGTGAGGCCCGGCCGAAGTGTAGCCCCGGACGATGTCCTTCTCCAGATTCTGCTGAAGACGTCTCAGGATCTCTTCCGTCAAAGCCTCCGGGTCATCCGGATCCACATCCGGTTCGTATGTCAGTTCCAGGATCTCTTTCCCGTTGGAAAGCGTCATATGCGTATCCGCGGCAATTGCCGCGACCTGTTCCACAAACTCATCCCTTTCCAGAATGATCTCGCTTCCAAGCATTGCGATCTGATCGTCCCAAACCGCGATCTGGTCCCTGTCCGGATGCTCCGTCTCCTTCAGGAGCGCGTTCCTCTGCTTCAGAGCTGCGTTGTATCTCTGAAGGGTGTAGTAATAGGCGGGCTTCAGCTGGGAGATCTCCATATCCATAAAGCGCCTGCGCTCTCCGGGTCCGCCTTTGACCAGTTCCAGATCTTCCGGCGCAAACATGACCACGTTAAGACATCCGAGAAGCTCGCCGGATCTTGATAGAGTCGTTCCGTCGATTGCAAACCGTTTCCGTTCCTTCCCGAACAGGCGGCAGGAAATGGTCCTCGTCCCGCCCCGGGTATCCAGGACGATGTTCACGCTGGCGTCATCCATGCCGTAACGGATCAGTTCCGCATCCCGGGGTGTCCGGTGACTCTTTCCCAGCGCGCAGAGAAAGATGGATTCCAGCACGTTGGTTTTTCCCTCAGCGTTGTCTCCCGTCAGGACGCAAAGTCCCTCATCCGGCTCCAACATCAGAGAGGAATAATTACGGAAATTCACCAATCTCAGCTCACGGATTTTCATGAAAAACGCAGTCTCCAAGCACAATTTTCACCCATTGAAATTATACCACAAAAATGCCAGAATTTCTAGATAAAATCTATATTTTCCGGCCTCTGAAAAGCCCCATTTTCGGGCATTTTTCCGGGGTCCTCCGTACAGCGGAAAAGACCGCGTTTCCACCCGCGCAAACGACCCTTTTTGACCTCCCGGGAACCGTCTTCAGCCCATCCGGAAAGAGCCCGCAAACATCCCTGAATGTTTCCTTTCCGGAAACCGTTATTTGTGCTGAAAAACCGCCGAATATATGCTATACTGATGCCAATTCAGTTTTGGAGTGAACATTATGATCAGATTGAAAAAGATTCAGAAAGACCCGGCATCCTTCGCCGGTCCGGTGGAGGTATGCGGATGGGTCCGTACCGTCCGTGAAGGAAAGACCATGGGCTTTATCGAACTGACAGACGGAACCTGTTTCCGCCCTGTACAGGTCGTCTTTGAGCGGGATGACAGGGATCTTGGAAAAGACCTTACCACCGGCTGCGCCGTGTCCATTTCCGGCGAGCTCGTGCTGACGCCCGATGCGCCCCAGCCCTTTGAGATCCGGGCGGAAGCCATTACGCTGGAGGGCGCCTGTCCCCAGGATTACCCCCTTCAGAAAAAAAGGCACACTCTGGAGTACCTGCGTACGATCCAGTACCTGCGTCCCAGGACCAATACGTTCCAGGCAACATTCCGCGTCCGCTCTGTGGTCGCCGCGGCGATCCATGAGTTTTTCCAGGAGCGCGGTTTTGTCTATGTCCACACGCCCATCCTGACTGGGTCGGACTGCGAAGGCGCCGGCGAGATGTTCCAGGTCACCACCATGCCTCTGCAGGAAGTCCCCCGCACAGAAGACGGTTCCGTGGACTACAGCAAGGATTTCTTTGAGAAACCCGTTAACCTGACCGTTTCCGGGCAGCTGTACGGCGAAGCTTTCGCTCTCGCTTTCCGGGATATCTACACCTTCGGACCCACTTTCCGCGCCGAATACAGTTTTACGGCAAGACACGCCGCGGAGTTCTGGATGATCGAGCCGGAAATGGCCTTCTGCGACCTTGCCGGCGATCTGGATGTGGCGGAAGCCATGGTCAAATATATCATCAACGCCGTTCTGGAGCGCTGTCCTGCCGAGATGCAGTTCTTCAACTCCTTCATTGACAAAGATCTCCTGGCCCGTCTGGACAATGTGGTCAATTCCGATTTCGTACGGATCTCCTATACGGAAGCCGTCAAACTTCTCCAGGAGAGCAAGGCCGATTTCAAATATCCTGTCAACTGGGGCGACGACCTGCAGACAGAGCACGAGCGCTATCTGACAGAACAGGTCTTCAAGAAACCCGTCTTTGTTACGGATTATCCAAAGGCGATCAAGGCCTTCTACATGCGGCAGAATGATGACGGAAAGACCGTTGCGGCCGCGGACCTGTTGGTACCCGGCGTCGGCGAGATCATCGGTGGAAGCCAACGTGAAGAACGCTATGACGTTCTGAAAGCACGCTGTGCGGAACTCGGTTTCGATATGAGCCAGTATGAATGGTACCTGGATCTCCGGAAATACGGCGGAGTCAAGCATGCCGGCTTCGGTCTAGGATTTGAGAGAATGGTCATGTATGTCACCGGAATGGCGAACATCCGCGATGTGCTCCCGTTCCCGAGGACTGCGGCAAACCTGGAGATGTGATCCAGTCTGATATGATGATCGCCGGCTTACAGCCGGCGATTTTATTTTCAGAACAGTTTTTCTATCGTGAAGTTGTCGTCTTCAAATGCTTCATTTCCCTGCGTGTCTCTCCCGGTGACCGGAGAATAGGATCTGACATCCAGCGAGCCTGTTTCCGTATGAAATGTCAGTATCCTCAGGAACCCGACAACCTTTTTGCTGCTCCCCTGGGCATCAAAACGCATTACGTGCACGTCTGTCTCCGGTTCCCCGTCTCCGTCAAAATCATTCTGTTCCACCAGATGCTTGCTCCCCGAAGCGTGTCCGCACAGGATGAGCCTGAGGTTTTTGCAGTCCGGAATTACATACTGGTTCAATCTCCTTGCATCAATACCTCTGGTACCGTTGGGTACGATATAACTGTGCAGAAAAAGGATTCCCACCGCATCCGAATGATCCATGAACTGTTTCCGCACCCAGTCATGGCAGGCGGGATTCCTGAATGCCTGATAGAACCCGAGTCCCACCACCAGGAATTTCCTCCCGTTCTGCTCAAATACCTTTGAGACGCCTTTTCCGCCTTCAAAGGCTTCATATCCTCTGTCCGGGAGATTCCGCACGAATTCCCTTTCCAGATACCATTCCCACTTCAGATAATGACGGTTTCCGAGGTCATGGTTGCCTGCCACCGGTATGAATTCAATGCCTGCCTCTTCCAGCCTTTTGGCCCCTTCATCAGGCTCCTTCCATTCCTTTTCAAGGAAAGCATCTTCCACAATATCTCCCGTATGGAGCACGCCGATGATGTTCTTATCCTCCTTTTGAGAGATGATCCAGTCGATCATCTCGGTATAGGAACCTTTCAGTCTCTCGGTATAAATCATGGACTGCGTATCCGAAAGCCAAATAAAGGAGAAATCCGGGTTTTCCGGTTCCGGAGTCGGTTCCGGGGTCGGTTCCAGGGTCGGTTCCGGGGTCGGTTCAGCTTCCGTCATAAGGACATCCGTTTCCGCCAGCGTTTCCAAAACCTTACCCTTCCGCGCAACACACCCGGTCAGGAACAGCATCGCCGTTCCCAGAACAAGAAGCATCCATACTGCAGTTCTGCCGCTTTTCATCCGGCCCCTCAATGCAGATCCAAAGGAATCAGATCATGGATCATTTCCGACTGATCCGAAAGCAGGGAGAAATAATCCAGCTCAACCTGCTGCTTTTCCGTGTCGAATGTCAGAAGCTGAATGCTTCCCGTCTGTTTCGTCTGATTCTGCTTGTTGCAGAACAGCGTCTGAACGAATCCGCCATCCTCCAGGGGGTCCGTCCTGACAATATACCCTGCATTGTGTCCGCACAGGATCAGCCGCACATTGGTATGGCTCATGACCGAGTCGGAGAACATAGGCTTCGCGTTCCTGATCAGCCCACCGTCTTTGTAAAGATAATCATGGAACAGAAGAATTGCCTTACGTTCCGGATACCGGTCCAGCACCTCACTGACCCACACGGCCTCTTCTTTTCCGTATCCGAAAGACACGCCGATGACGATCCAGTCGATTCCGCCTGCGGAAAACAGTTCGTACTTTCCCTGTCCCTTGTTGTATTCCTGTTCCGCTGCTCCGTTTTCACCATAGACATGATCCGTAAAAGTATCGTATGTCATGTCGTACAGTTTGATGTCATGGTTGCCGGCAACAAAAATCCAGGGGATCTTTCCGTCAATCGTATCCCGGAACTTCAGAAACTCCTGCCACTGGTATTCCATCTTGAAAGTCTCAACATAATCCCCGGTCCCGAAAATATAACGGATGTTCTTTTCTTCCCGGTTCTCCAGACACCAGTCCGAAAGTTTCAGGTACCCGTTTTCCTCGTATGCCAGTTTCTGGGTATCCGTGATCCATACAACGGAAAAGACCGTTTCGGGCTCTTCCGTCGCTTCCTGCTCATCTTTCGGAATCTCCGTGGCTTTCTCCTCCGGAATCTCCGTGACAGCCGGCGGTTCCGTTTTTTCCGGCTCCGGGACAGGCGTAGCTTCAACGGCAACTGCTGCCGTCTCAGGTTCCAATTTTTCGTTTTTCACTGCGCATCCCGTCAGAAGCAGAATAAGAAGCAGCGGTATGATCCAACAGCGGTTTTTCAAAATGTCCTCTCTTTGCTTAAAAGAGGCATGTGACAACACATGCCTCTTTCATCATATTTCTGTTTCTGCTTAGAAGTTGACTCTCAGCATTCCGCGTTTTTCGAGTTCTTTCAGCTTGGCGGAAGGATCTTTCACCTTTGCCAGGAAGATCATAGCGGCAATGATGTAGGGCTTGAAGGAAGCTTCTTTGTAAAGCGGATCGCGGTAACGATCGAATACGGAAGCGTCAACCTCGCCGGCTTCGCAGGAAACACCGGTGATATCTGCCGGCAGGCAGTGGAGATACAGGGCCTTGCCGTCTTTGGTTGTCTTCATCAGTTCTTCTGTGCAGGTCCAGTCCTTATGCTCGGCGTTCTGGGCAAGCAGTCTCTTTTCGAGAGCCTTGATGCCGTCCATATCGCCCTTTGCATAGAGGTCTGTACGCTCTTCCATCGCTTTGAACGGAGCCCAGCTCTTCGGATAAACGATATCCGCATCCTTGAAAGCGTCTGCCATGGAGTTCGTGATCTTGAAGTTTCCGCCGTAAGTCGCGGCATTCTTCTTGGCGACATCCACAACACCGTCCATGACTTCGTATCCCTCCGGATAGGCCAGAGTAACATCCATACCGAATCTGGTCATCAGGCCGATAACGCCCTGGGGAACAGACAGCGGCTTGCCGTAGCTGGGGCTGTAAGCCCAGGTCATGGCAACCTTCTTGCCTTTCAGGTTCTCGATTCCGCCGAACTCATGGATGACATGGAGTGTGTCCGCCATGCACTGTGTGGGATGGTCGATGTCGCACTGGAGGTTGACCAGAGTCGGTTTCTGCTCCAGAACGCCAGCCTTGTTGCCCTGGGTCACGGCGTCAACGACGGAGTGCATGTAGGTGTTGCCCTTGCCGATGTACATATCGTCACGGATACCGATCGCATCCGCCATGAAGGAGATCATGTTGGCTGTTTCACGAACTGTCTCGCCGTGCGCGATCTGGCTCTTGCCCTCGTCCAGATCCTGAACCTCAAGACCGAGCAGGTTGCAGGCGGAAGCGAAGGAGAAACGGGTTCTTGTGCTGTTGTCTCTGAAGAGAGAAATGCCAAGACCGGAATCAAAGATCTTTGTGGAGATGTTGTTCTCGCGGAGATGACGCAGAGCGTCTGCCACTGTGAAGACCGCTTTCAGTTCATCCTGAGATTTTTCCCATGTCAGGAAGAAATCGCCGTTATACATCTTTGAAAAATCAAGAGTATCCAGAATATCAGAAAATTGTTTTACGTTACTCATTTTATTATCTCCTAACCGAATTATTTAATGTCGTTGTTGGTTTTTCCTGCGCGGAACTGGCAAACATCGTCCGAATCTTTTCCCTTGTAGAAATACGGAGTCAGGGCATATACCGCAGCGCAGCGTACAAGATCTTCCTTCCAGGTGATCTCGTTCGGAGCGTGAGCCTGAGATTCCGCACCGGGGCCGAAACCTACGCAGGGGATTCCGTAACGTCCCTGGATGGAAACGCCGTTGGTGGAGAATGTCCATTTGTCGATCAGCGGACGGTCACGCAGCGGCATGGCATCCGGATGACCCATACGTTTGTCGCCGTACAGAGCTTTGTGCGCATCTGCGATAGCCTGTACATGGGAAGCAGTTTCTTTGTTGATCCATGTGGGGAAGTAGCACTCGGTCTCGTATTTCAGACCTGTCCATGCCGGACGGTCGTACATATACATGGAAACCTTTGCACCATACTTTTTGCAAGCCGGAAGGTCTGCGATCTCTTTGAGGCAGGAATCCCATGTCTCACCGGCCGTCATACGGCGGTCAATGGAAATGGCGCAGGAGTCCGCGACAGCGCAGCGGCTCGGGCTTGTGTAGAAGATCTGGGAAACAGCGCAGGTGCCGCGTCCGAGGAACCGGGCATCCTCATAATGCTCCGGATTGAATTCCGGCTCGAGCATTTTCACGAGGCCCTTGATCTCATCGTCTTTTCCGCAGCCGTTCTCGTTCAGCTGTTTGACCTGTGTTACGATTTCGGCCATCTTGTAGATCGCGTTGTCACCACGCTCCGGAGCGCTTCCATGGCAGGAGACGCCCGCAACGTCAACGCGGATTTCCATACGTCCGCGATGTCCGCGATAGATACCGCCGTCTGTCGGCTCCGTGGAAACGACGAACTCGGGAGTAAGGCCGTCTTCATTGTGGATGTACTGCCAGCAGAGACCGTCACAGTCTTCTTCCTGAACAGTAGCCGTAACGAGGATCTTGTATCCCTCCGGAATGAGGTCGAGATCTTTCATGATCTTCGCACCGTACACAGCGGACACCACGCCGCCTTCCTGGTCAGAGCCGCCGCGTCCGTAGATCACGTCATCGGTCTCATATCCCTTGTAGGGGTCTTCTTTCCAGTTGTTGATGTTTCCAATGCCAACGGTGTCGATATGTCCGTCAAACGCGATGATCTTGTCGCCGGTTCCGACATAACCGAGAGCATTTCCTTCCGGATCGATGAAAGCTTCATCAAATCCGAGATCTTCCATCTCCTTGATTGTACGGCGAATTACGCCCTCCTCCTCGCAGCTCTCGCTGGGAATTGCGATCAGGTCTCTCAAAAAACGTGTCATCTGCGGAAGATACTGCTCCGCGGCTTTCTGTACGGCTTTTACATCCATAATGCTCGGTTCCTTTCTTTTTAATCTTCAAGTAATTCCTTGTTTGCTTTTTCTTTGCTTGCTTTTATATCTATATACGAATAAAGCGTATATTTTGATATCCCAAAATATTTGGAAACCTTGTCTCCGCTCTTTGTCACAAGAAACGCCCCGGAATCATTCAGGAACTGTATCGCCCGGGTCTTGTCTTCCTTGTTCATCATCGCCACGGGCTTTCCGATGAGCTTTACGCTCTGCTCGATCAAGTCATCCAGAAGATCCCCGACGCTCTGCGGAATGTTTTTCGGCTGTTCTCCCGTTTCCGTCTGACTATGGGTCAGAAGGGATCCGATCGCATGCTCGGCCATCATCAGTTCCGTAATGTCATAGTTGATGGAAAGAAGTCCCTCGACCTCCCCGTTGGCATCTTTCAAAAACACGGTGCTTGATTTCAGGATCCTTCCGTCATGTGTTTTTGTCAGATACCCGATCATGTCCTTTGGTTCTTCTTTTTTGTGCTGAAGCGTTTCCAGGACAATCCGGGACGGTCCGTCTCCCAGTTTACGGTTTGAAACATGACCGTTTTCAATGGCCACTATCGTGTGCTCCGGATCCTCGCTCCGAAGATCGTGGATGATAACTTCGCAGTTTGTTCCAAAGTGTTCCGCTATTGCGTGCGCGATCTGTCCAAGCCTATCCAGGTTCATAATGATCTCCTCACCTATTATTAATGTAAAAACAGATATTATCAAGACAAAAATCAAAATATTTTTATTATTCCTAAAAAATTTTTTGTTTTTGTCTTACAATCCACTAATTATATTATAACACGGTACTTCTTTTCCCACAAAAAATTTTACTGAACGCTAAAAATTATATTGTTTTTCCGCGAAACATGTTCCTCTTTTCTTTTCCAATAGGTTCGTTTACAATAGGACTGAACAATCAAAACAGAAAAGGTGGTGCTGAAAATGGAAGAAGAACGGGATCTTGTCGTTTTTTCCGATGAAGACGGAAACGAATTTGAGCTGGAAGTCATAGATTATTTTGAACACGAAGGACAGGAATACGCTGCTTTGATCGACGCGGAACCGGATGAGAAAAGCGAAGAACCTATCGATGTCTACATCATGAAGATCGTCGTGGACGGAGACATGGAAGAGTTCCTCCCTGCGGATGAGGACAAAATGGAAATCCTTTCGAAGATCCTGGAAGACCGGATGGCGGAATGGGACGATGAATGCGAGGAAGACTGCGACAAGGAATGCGGCACAGCCGAATGCCCCAAAAAAGAGAAATAATCAAAAGAGGGTCTCTCCCTCGGATCGGTATTTGAGAAGCGGTTCAGAACGGACCGCTTTTTCTGTTGGAATTTATTAACTTTCTGTGAATTGAATTTCAACAGGTTGTAGGCATGTTTCTTTAAATGCCACTAGATGTTGACAACTTCATGAGTTTGTAACAGTTTGTTCATATCTTTGAAACCCCTCAAACGCCCTAAATCATTTACTTTTTCGGATTTTCTATGCTATACTCACCATGATTCTAAATAGATTCTGTATAGGTATGCCCATATACGGAGAAAGGAATACAAATGAAACGTACTGTTGCAATTATTCTCGCTGTTTTAACCTTAGTCACGCTCTTTTCGGCGACGGCTTTGGCTGAAACAAAAGTAATCGACACCATTTCAGTCAAATCTGATAGCCAATTAAGCAAGGACACCTATGAAGTCGGGGAAAAATTCAATCCCAAAGGATTGAAATTTGTTGTCACGTATAAAGACAGCACACAGGATGTTATCTCCTACAATAACAGCGGACTGAAATTCCGCACAACTCCCTTTACAGAAAGCGAAGCTGCTGTCGGGAGCGCAGCTATTGCCTATACGTACACAAAAAACGGCGTAACGATTTCCAATAGTGATATTGACGTCTTAGTCTATACTTTGGATCACCTCGATATCTCGCAGCCTCCCGCAAAAACCGAATATTATTCCGGCGAAGCGTTCAATCCCAACCTGATGATCGTGAAAGCCGTTTATCAAATTGGAGGCACTGATTACAAATATAATGAACTTACAGAGAAACAGTTCACATGGAGTTATGTTGACAACAAAGATCAGAACAATAACTGTTTCACTTCCGGAAGCTCCGGAAAAATCAAAATCATATACAAATACAACGGCACTATAAAAACATGTGGATACACGGTCGACGGGGTCTACGATAATCCTCCGCTTGAGTTGATCATTGATAAGAACCCCACTAAAATGCGTTATAAAATCGGCGAGAAGCTCGACATCAAGGGCGGTTTGTTCTCCGTCAAGTATAATAACAACACCATTAAGCAAATCACGCCTACCTATGATACTTCCTACACCTTCACCGAGGAAGACGCGATTCAGGGCTTCAAGAAAATGAAGCTCACTTACAAGGAAGGCGGAGACACTGTTTCAACAATGTTGAAAGTCAAGCTCACCTTCGTGAAAAACCTGAAGATCACCAAACCCAAGAAGACCAGCTACACATACGGTGAGGCCCTTGATACCACCGGCATGGTCGTTACGGCTGTCTATTCGGACGGAGAGACAGAAGCGCTGAAAGCAGGAACCTATGAGATCAGCCCCTCCGGGAAATTCGCGAAAGAAGACTTCCCGGGAACGAAGACGATTACTATTGCCTACACGGAATCCGGAAGGACTGTAACCAAAACTTTTGACGTAGACCTTGTAGCGGCAACGGGTATTGAGATCAAAACGCAGCCCACAAAGAAGGAATACGATGTCGGTGACGTTTTTGATCCGTCAGGCATGATCGTGGTCGTTAAATACAGCAACAACGCTGAAGTGATCACCAATTCATACACCTACTCCACAAAGCCTTTTGAGGATGCAAACGATCCGGATGACGATTCCAGTGTAACCCCAGTTACTATTCATTTCTCTGATGGCCTAAAAGACTGGAAGAAGACCATTGACGTAAAGGTCCTCGCAACGAATGCCAAAACTCTCTATCTGAGCGAAGGAAGTCTGAATCTTACAGCAGGGGAAATGAAACTGCTGACCGCGACCGTATACCCGAAGAACGCAGATTACGATGCCATCAAATGGTCTTCTTCGAAGAAAGCGGTTGCGGATGTTGACCAAAACGGTCTGGTCTATGCGATCGCTCCCGGAACATGCATCATCACAGGACAGGTGGATGATACCGGTAAAAGGGCCCATTGCTATGTCACAGTTACGGCAAAGATCGGTCTGACCTCACTGAGTTTCAAACAAGGTTCTTTGGAACTTTTGAAGGGTGACAAGACAACTCTTGCTCTTGTCAAAGCCCCGACAAACGCTACTACTGCCGACCTTACCTGGAAATCTTCCAATGAGTCCGTTGTTACAGTCAATGCCGACGGACAGATTACAGGCATCGCAGAAGGATCCGCAAAGATCACTGCCACCTCTGACGGAAAAACCGCCACGCTGAATGTGGAAGTCGTCAGTGCTCTTTCCAGATGGGGAACCGTCTACAACTGCTCCAGTCGTGTCAACGTGCGCGAGAAGCCGTCCGGATCTTCCAAGTCTATGGGTTACGCTCCGTACGGATGCAGATACAAGATCGTCGGCGAAGACAGCAACTGGTATCAGATCGTCTGGGGAAGCAAGAAAGTCTGGATCTGGAAGAACTACATGAAAGTTGGCTCCTCTTCCGAAAAGACTTATGAAGTCGATGCGGACAGCAGCACAACCACAACAACGACGACAACAACAAGTGCGTCTACTCTCACGACCGCAACAAAGGTCACGATCGTAAACTGCAACCGGTACGTCTACATCAGAAAGGGTCCGGCAACAACTTACAGCAAGATCGGACATGCTTTGGTTGGCGCGACCTACACCCTGAAAGGCGCCAGCGGTGACTGGTATGTTATTGACTACAACGGTCAGACGGGTTACATCTTCAAATCATTCGGTTCTGTAAGCTGATTTAACCCGGTACTTAATTTAAAACTGCAACAGTAATTTTACAGGCTGTCCGCTACGGACAGCCTGTTTGTATGTCTCATATTCATCCAACACAAATGAAATGAAAAACAAACCTCGATGTGATACACTGTTTTTGTCAACCACGCTTTATGTCATTCTTTTCCGTCGTTCAGGAGGATGTTATGAAGGTTTGCAAGTTCTGCGGAACGGAGACCGGCAACGATTCCGGGAAATGCCCGTCCTGCTCCGCCTCCGGGTTTCTTCTCAAATGTGACAACTGCGGCTCGCAGTTTGAATCGGGAGCCTATTGCCCCACCTGCGGTGTAAAATTCGGGTCAAAGCCAAAAACCTGTCCCGACTGCGGGTGTGTTTACAATTCCACCGCCTGTCCCGACTGCGGTTATCTTCCGAAGCGAAGGACCTCGGACAATCCCCGCGTTACCGTCATTACACAGGCGTCCGCGCAGCCTGAAAAGAAAAGGAAAACGTGGCTCTGGGTCCTGGGTTGGATCTTTATCTTTCCGGTCCCCGTTACCATTCTGACGTCAAGAAGCCAGAAGATTCCCACATGGCTGAAAGTCCTGATCATCTCCGCTGTATGGATCCTGTATCTCTCGTTAGGACTGTCCAAAAACAAAGAAACGTCTCAGACGGCACAGATGATCCTCTTTGGTCTGGTGTGACCCTGGCTGTTCCGATTTTTGTACGATAAAAGCCCGTTATGCTTGAGCATAACGGGCTTTGAGTTTCCTATACGGATACGGTTTCAGCTCACAGGGATTCGATCTCTTTCACCACACGGCGGATCGCTTCAAGCGCGTCTTCCGGTAGTTTGTTGAATCCGCCTTCTGCCGTTTCAAGACCTTCCACATATTTCAGACGGTCGTTCATTCTTGCTTTCAGCTGCGCGACATACTCAGCGTCCTTCAGATCCGGGACAAATCCTTCCCACTCGTAGATCTCAATATCAGAGAAGGGCCCCCAGGCTTTGAATTTAGCCTTCTTGTCGACAACCGCTTCGATGACGCCCAGAGTATCCTCTTTTTTGACTTTCTTTCCGTAGAAGTCACCGGTGTTGATGATGTAACAGTCAACATTCTTTTCGCCGATCAGCTTTTTAAACTTCTCATAGTCGTTCGCAAGCGGATAGGTACGGAACGGATTCGCGTAGGGTTCCACGACCAAAGCATTCGGATCCACGCCGGGAGCAAGACGTTCCGCTGTGGAACGTTTTGTAGCCAGTGTTGCGCCCATTACGGAAGCCAGGGATGCGCCTTTGATTCTCAGGATCGGCGGGAGAGTCGGGTCTTTCATGATCCAGAAGATGGAGTTAACAGGGGATTCGATCTTGTCCACGCGGTTCGGACTCCAGAGTTTGGATTTGATAGCGCGGCCGTTTCCGTTCCGGATATCTTCCGTAACAAGAACGATCTTTCCGTCTTCATCCATAGTGGCGGAGCAGTTCTGCGCTGTCAGCAGGTACTTGTTGTCCGGGCTGTCGATCGGGTAGTCCGCTGTCTTATCAAAGTATGTCGGTTCCATTGCAACAGAGGCGCATGTATCGGTGTTGATGACAAACGCATCGTCATGCAGGATCTTGATCGCTTTATATTTGTTGTTGTGCTTGTTGTGTGTCAGCGTGGATTTTCCGCTTCCGGAAAGACCGAAGAACGCTGCAACATACTTGCTTCCATCATCGCGTGTGATCTCTTTCTGACCGCCGTGGCAGGAAGCGTAACCGTTTCTGTTCGCGATCGCCCATCCGAGTGTGAGCGTTCCTTTTTTGTGCTCACCGAAGTAACGCATTCCGAGGATGGCGGCGCAGTTCGTTTCCGTGTTGAAATAGCAGACGCATTTTCCGTCGCAGACATCGGTCTGGGTCGTGCCTTTCCACTGCGGATCGGAGAAGATGTAGATGTCCGGCTCTTTGCCGTCACCGACCGGTTTGGAAGCCTTGTACATTTTTACATAAGAATCACTGAGGAACTGGAAGTTGATCATCCAGTTGTAAAGAAGGTTCTCTTCTCCTTCCGGAATCAGCAGGTGCGCTTTGCACATGAATTCCGGATCCAGTCCGATATACGCCTCGGCATGATACATTTTCTTCCAGCGTGTATCATAAACGGCATCCATCAGGATCTTATCCAGGGCCGCACAGTTTGTCCCCTCTTTTCCGGTAATACGCCTTGCTGCTGCATAACGTCCGGTAATGGAACCGTCGTTGAACAGCAGGACTTTCGCGTCTTCCGGAAGTCCGAACTCTTCACCGCGGTAGACAGGCATATCCGTCACAACCGTTCCGGGCGAATTTTTGGCTAAGTTGTAGGCCTCACGCAGTGTGTTGACCTTAACAACATTGTTGCCATAGAATGCCGCTTCAATAATAGCACGTGTGTTTGTAACCGGGGATTTTCCCTTCGGGAAACCGACTTTGTTCGGCCCGATTTCTTCATGCTTGTAATAGGCTTTTGTTGACATTTAACTTGCACCTCTCTTTGATATTTGGGTTTCATTCCAATCTGTACCAAATAAAGCATATCATTTTCATTTGGCAAGTTCAAACCTTATTTGCAGTTTTTGTAAACAAACCGTGATTCCTATAGGCAATTCCCGGTACAAACCTATAATAATGATTGCGGATGTACCGTATAGGCGCGTCCGACTACATGTAGAGAAGAACTATTATGAAGAAAACACTACTTATCGCATTTTGTCTGATACTGATCCTGTCCTCCTGCAAACCTGCGGAAGTTTCTCCCGCGGAATCCTCTCCCGCCGCTGCAACGTCGGAGCCTTCCGTGATCGATATTTCCCTCAAGGTTGATCCCGCCGGCTCTGAGCCTGCGAACGAATCCCCCGCTTCTGATGAAGCTATCGACTCCAAGCCAGATTATTCCGCTTTCAACGGAGACTATAACGACGCCTATTCCCAGAGAGCTTATGCCACGCTGGCCGAAAACCCGGACTGGAACAGCGTGAATATCAAAGTCTGGTGGGCAGATTCCGCGCAATCCTTTTACATGTGGGAAATGAACGCCACGTATGACGGAGAAAACCTGAACTATTCCGACTGCAAGGAAGTTCTCTGCACAACAGACGAAGCCGGCAATGATACGGAAGAACTCCAGCATGAAAACGGATCCGGTTATTTTGTGTGGGATGACGGTATCCTCCGCTGGACAGGAGCAGAGGACTCCGACTGCAGATACTGCGTGTTTGCAAGAGGAGACCAGCCATATACCGAGTACGGTCACACGGTTCTTGTTTCCGGAAAAGAAAAATCAAACGGAGTGGATATTCCCGCAGAAGAAAAAGAATGGTCTTCCCTGGGGGACATGGAACTTACTCTGGATACGGAAGAAAAGGCATTCCGTATGTGGGACTGGGAACCCACGGAAGATGACGTGATGCAGAACGTTGTCCTCGCTCTTGGAAAACAGGTCGGAGATACCTTTAGTTTGAATTTTGAATACGGTGACTGTTCCGTGGACTATTGTTATACCGTTCTGGAAGTCCGCTGATCATTATAACGGCTTTTTTGCCGGCGTTCCGGCTTTTCTCGGATACTGGTCCGGGGTCTTTCCCTTCTTTTTTGCAAGGACCAGTGTCCGTTTTCCGTAATCAGACGAAACATCCTTCTCTTCCAGTTCACAGCGGAGGATCCGGCATGCGTTTGTCGCCAGAAGGATCTCCTCTTCCGCGTTTCCCTTATAGCAGATGGATGTCCCTCCGTTTTTCACGAAAGGGACCGTCAGCTCGAGAAGCACCGGCAAGGATGCCACCGCCCTGGTCAGGCAGATGTCGTACCACTCTCTGAGTTCCCTGTCCTGACCGCCGTCTTCGGCTCTTGTGTGGATGATCTTCACCCGGTCTTTCAAATCAAGCTTATCGGTTACTTCCTCAAGAAATTGAAGTCTTTTATTTAGGCTGTCCAGCAGCGTCATCCGGATATCCGGACGGCAGATAAGCAGCGGGATCCCGGGAAAACCAGCTCCCGTTCCCACATCGATGCAGTCTGCGCCTTCCGGGATATAAGGGCTTCCCTGCAGAGAATCCTTGAAATGCTTCTTTGCCACTTCTTCTGGGTCCGTGATGGCTGTCAGATTCATTCTGGTATTCCAGTCAATGAGCAGGTCATAGAAAAGGGAGAACTTATCCAGTTGTTCCTCTGTCAGTTCCGGGCAAACCGATTTCATCATCGCTTTCAACGGAGTTCTCCTCCCCTTGCCTCGTATCGTTTCAACCAGATCATCAGAACCGAAATATCCGACGGACTTACTCCGGATATTCTGGAAGCCTGTCCCAAATTCATCGGCCGCTGCTTCTGCAGTTTCTGCCTCGCTTCGAGGCGCAGGCCGTCGATTCCGGTGTAGTCTATCTCTTCCGGAAGAAGCATGTTCTCCATCCGTTTCAGCCGTTCCACCTGATCCTTCTGGATCCGGATGTACCCGTCATACTGGGCCATGATCTCAACCTGCTCCCGGATCTCATCCGGCAGAGGAGAAAGATTCTCATAGAGGGCGGACAGAGCCGTATAGGTCACATTGGGCCGTTTCAGAAGCTCGTAAAGTTTTACGCCGGATCTCGGAACGGTCTCCCCGATGCTTTCAAGATAGACCGCGAGTTTTTCCTCCGGGGGAACGGACGCGTCAAGCATGGCAAGCGCTTTTCGGACACCCTCCTGCTTTTTGAGAAGAAGCTCTTTCCGTTCTTCGGAGATCAGGCCAAGCCTTTCCGCCTTTTCCGTCAGCCTTTCATCCGCGTTGTCCTGCCGCAGCAGCAGACGGAACTCGCAGCGGGAAGTCATCATGCGGTAGGGTTCCGGTGTTCCCTTTGTGGACAGATCATCCACAAGAACGCCGATATACGCCTCATCTCTTCCGAGGAAGAAAGGTTCTTCCTGCTTGACATAGAGCGCTGCGTTCACGCCGGCATAGAATCCCTGGGCTGCCGCCTCCTCATATCCGCTGCTTCCGTTGACCTGACCGGCCATAAACAAACCGGGAACATCTTTGCACATCAGGTGCAGATCCAGCGCGGTCGGGTCAATACAGTCATATTCGATCGCGTAACCAAGACGCATTACCCTGCAGCGGCGCAGACCTGCCATGGTATGAAGCATTTCCAGCTGAACGTCCGCAGGAAGACTAGTGCTCATTCCCTGGACATACATCTCATGAGTGGAAAGACCTTCCGGCTCAATGAATATCTGATGCCGGTCCTTGTCCGCGAATTTTACGATCTTATCCTCAATAGACGGACAGTACCGTGTTCCGGTGGCGTGGATCTTTCCGCTGTACATCGGGGAACGGTGGATATTGTCCAGAATGATCCGGTGGGTTTTTTCATTGGTATATGTCAGATAGCAAGGGGTCTGCTCACGGTCCAGCCCGCCGTTCAGAAACGAAAACGCCGGCATGGGAACATCTCCGTCCTGACGTTCCATTTCATCGTAATCAAGAGAAAGTCCGTCAACTCTGGCGGGCGTACCTGTCTTGAATCTCTGAAGCGGGATGCCAAGCTCTTTCAGCCCGTCCGACAGCGATTCCGCCCTTCCGAGACCTGCCGGCCCGGAATTTTTGGCGAAGTCCCCGATCAGTATCCGGCTCTTCATATAAACGCCGCTGGCGATCACGACAGCTTTGCAGGGGAACAGGAATCCCTCTGCTGTCTCAACGCCGGAGATCTTTCCGTTTTCCGTTTCAAAACGGACCGCCTCGTTTTGCAGAACAGTCAGATTCGGACACTCTTCCAGTGTCCTTTTCATACGTTCGTGATACCTTCTCTTATCCATTTGCGCGCGCAGGGAGTGGACCGCCGGACCTTTTCCCGTGTTCAGCATACGCATCTGGATCAGAGTATCGTCCGCGGCGAGCCCCATTTCACCGCCCATGGCATCGATCTCACGGACAAGATGTCCCTTGCCGGTACCGCCGATGGCCGGATTGCACGGCATCAAGCCGATAGAATCCAAATTTAAAGTCATCAGAACCGTTTCAAGCCCCATTCGTGCACACGCCAAAGCGGCTTCGCATCCAGCATGACCGGCCCCAATTACAATAATATCCACTTGTTTCTGCCTAAATACACTCATAGCGTCATTCATTTTAGCACACCGCTTTATATGCGACAAGCAATCCGATTATGATATAATTCTACTTAGAATACAGATTTGAAAAGAAGAGGCCAATGCTATGTCTAGAATGAAACTTCTGAACGATCTCCCGGTCGGGTCCGCCCAGGTGGAGGGATTCTGCCTTGTAAAAAACGCCGCCATCCGCCAAAACAGCAAGGGTGTCGATTATATGGATTTTGTTCTCGCTGATTCCGAAGGAGAGGGCGTTGCAAAGCTCTGGGACTACAACCATGCCGTTCACGGTGATTTCCAGACAGGCGATATCATCAAGATCCGCGGTTCTATCATCCTCTGGAAAGACGCGGAACAGATAAAGATCGAAAAAATCCGTCATATGAACGACAAGGACAATGTTGACATGAACGGCCTGATTCCCTGCGCTCCGTTTGATCCGGAATGGCTGTTTGATGAACTGTATCAGACTGCGGAGAATTTCACCGACTACGATCTGAAACGCCTTGTCCAATATATCATGAAGGAGAGGAAGGAACAGCTTCTGGTCTATCCCGCTGCCGTTAAACTTCATCACGCCACCAGAGGCGGCCTTCTCCATCACAGCTGGACCATTCTTCAGCTGGCAAAGAGCGTTGCCCAGGCATATCCCATGCTGAATCAGGATCTCCTTTTTGCCGGTGCGATCCTTCACGATATCGGCAAACTGGAGGAACTGGATACCAGTTCCCTGGGCCTTGCGTCCGCTTATACGGAATCCGGTCAGCTTCTGGGTCATATCACCATTGGGATCAATATTGTTGCCGAAACCGCTGAACTGCTGGGCATCCCTGCAAGGACGGCCATGCTCGTGGAGCATATGATCCTTTCCCATCACGGAACGGCGGAATATGGAAGCCCGAAGGCACCTATGTTCCCGGAGGCGGAAGTCCTTTCGGAGCTGGACCTCCTTGACAGCCGGCTGTTTGAAATGTATTCCGCATTGGAATCCGTTCAGCCCCACGGATTCTCGGAGAGACAGTGGGCTCTTGAAAACCGTCAGCTGTACAGACATAACTTCGGTTCCAAGGAATCTGATTCTTGATGGACATCACGATCGATACTATTATTTTTGTTCTGGAAATTCTCGGCACCGTCGCTTTCGCGGTTTCCGGAGTTCTCACCTCGATCGAAAAGGATCTGGATCTTCTTGGCGTCCTGGTCCTTGGAACAGTTACAGCGGTGGGCGGCGGCGCATTGAGGGACATCCTTCTCGGAACGACTCCACCGGTTTTGTTTCAGAAGCCCGTGTACGTTTTTGTGGCTGCCGGAACATCTTTGGCTGTCTTTCTCTTTTTCTATTTCTCCGGTCCGAAGATTTCCAGCCTTCAAAGAGGCTCCGCGGAAAAAGCTTTCAATGTACTGGATGCTGTAGGTCTAGGTGTTTTTGTTGTGGTCGGCGTCAGAGCATCCATCAGCCGCGGCTATGAAAGCAATGCTTTTCTGACCGTATTCATCGGAACGGTGACAGGGATCGGCGGAGGACTGATGCGGGATCAGCTGGCAGGTAAGATTCCGATGGTTTTAAGAAAACGGATCTACGCTCTGTCCGCCCTGGCCGGTGCCGTCATCTACTACGGATTGTACCGCCTGAATGTCAGCGAGTATTTGTCCGCGCCCTGTGGAATCGGAGCTGTGCTTCTTCTTCGTCTTTTGGCGACCAAATATAAATGGAGCCTCCCTCATATCTCAAATACAAGGGAAAACTAAAGGGACCTTAAGGTCCCTTTGAAGTATCTTCTCTGTTGTTCTATTTTGTCTCAAACAACAACGATGTTGACGATATTCCTGACAACGATCACCTTTTTGACGGTCTTACCCTCCATGAAGGGCTTGATCTCCTCCGCCTGCAGAGCGGCGTTCTGAACCGCTTCACTGTCCGCATCTGCCGGCATGCTGATCCTTGCCCTGACCTTACCGTTGATCTGAATGCCGTACTCGACTTCATCCGCCACCAGTGCGTTCTCATCATAGACCGGCCATTTGCTGTGATGCAGTTGTTCGTATCCCAGCTTTTCGTTGATCTCCTCGGCGATATGCGGAGCAAACGGATTCAAAAGCTGCAGAAGAACATGCAGCTCTTCTTTCGTCAGGCTTCCCTCGTTGTAAACATCGTTCACAAAGCTCATCATCGCAGCGATGGCGGTATTGAACTTCATTCTCTCGATGTCTTCCGTAACCTTTTTGATGCAGCCGTGAAGACTGCTGTTCAGTTTCGCGTTGGTCGTTCCTTCGCCTTTGACCATATCCTGCAGTCTCCAGACGCGGTCAAGGAATTTTCTGCAGCCCTTTGTTCCCTGTGTGTTCCAGGGGATCGGCTGGTCAAACGCACCCATGAACATGATGTACATACGGAAGGAATCCGCTCCGAATTCGTTGACATAGTCATCCGGATTTACGACGTTTCCGCGGGACTTGGACATCTTTTCGCCGTTGGCACCGAGAACCATTCCGTGGCTTGTTCTCTTCATATAGGGCTCTGCCGTCGGAACAAGACCGCAGTCATACAGGAACTTATGCCAGAATCTGGAATAGAGCAGATGCAGTGTGGTATGCTCCATGCCGCCGTTGTACCAGTCAACCGGCATCCAGTATTTCAGTTCATTCATGTCGGCGAACTCTTTGTCATTGTGCGCGTCGCAGTAACGGAGGAAGTACCAGCTTGAACCGGCCCAGTTCGGCATGGTATCAGCTTCCCGCATGGCGGGTGCTCCGCATTTGGGACAGGTGGTATGCAGCCATTCCTCTGCTCTTGCTAAACAACTGGATCCGTCATCTGTTGGCGTGAAGTCATCGATCATGGGAAGCGTCAGCGGCAGCTGATCTTCCGGAATCGGCACCCAACCGCATTTATCACAGTGAACCAGGGGAATCGGTTCTCCCCAGTATCTCTGGCGGGAAAAGACCCAGTCACGCAGCTTGTAATTGACCTTTCTCTTTCCGATCTTCTCTTTTTCAAGATAATCGATCATGGCCGGGATCGCATCCTTGACTTCCATCCCGTTCAGGAATCCGGAATTGACCATCTTTCCGCTGCTGCAGTCCACAAAAGCCTCTTTTTCGATGTCTCCGCCCGCAACAACTTCAATAATGGGAAGTCCGAACTTCTTTGCAAACTCATAGTCTCTTGTATCATGCGCAGGGACCGCCATTATCGCGCCCGTGCCGTATCCCATCAGAACATAGTCCGATATCCAAATCGGGATCTCTTTTCCCGTTACCGGATTGATGGCCTTCAGTCCTTTCAGTTCAACACCGGTTTTATCTTTGGCAAGCTCGCCTCTTTCAAAGTCGCTCTTTAATGCGGCTGCCTTCTGGTATTCGGCAACTTCCTCCATGTTTTCGATCCGGTCTTTCATTTTCTCGATGATCGGATGCTCCGGAGAAACGACCATATAAGTCGCGCCAAACATCGTGTCAGCACGTGTCGTATAGATCAATAGTTTCTCATCGCTGTCTGCAATCTTAAAATAGGCTTCCGCACCTTCGCTTCTTCCGATCCAGTTGATCTGCTGAGCTTTTATTTTTTCCAGATAGTTTACCTGGTCCAGATCATCGATCAGTCTTTGCGCATATTCGGTAATTTTCAGCATCCACTGAGACCGAACGACGCGGACAACCTCTCCTCCGCAGCGTTCGCACACGCCATCGACCACTTCTTCGTTCGCCAGTCCGACTTTGCAGGATTTGCAGAAGTTGATCGGGATCTCCGCTTTGTAGGCAAGACCTTTTTCGAAGAACTTCAGGAAAATCCACTGTGTCCACTTGTAATAGGACGGATCGGAAGTATTGACCTCGCGGGAATAATCAAAGGAATACCCGAGCCGCTGGAGCTGGGAACGGAACCGTTTGATATTGTCACGGGTCACGATTGAAGGGTGGATTCCTGTTTTGATCGCATAATTCTCCGTTGGAAGACCGAAGGCATCGTATCCGATAGGGAAGAGGACATTGTACCCCTCCATACGTCTTTTCCGCGAAATCACATCCATCGCGGTAAACGGTCTCGGATGTCCGACGTGGAGTCCCTGTCCGGAGGGATAGGGAAACTCGATCAGCCCAAAGAATTTAGGTTTTTCATGGCTGTCCTCGGCTTGAAAGCATTTCTCTTCCGCCCAGTTTTTTTGCCACTTTTCCTCGACTGTCTGTGGATTGTATTTTTCAGACATGGTTGTTCCTCCATCTTTTGTTGCCATAAGAAATAATTTATCCTTGTCATTGTTTTTTGTCAACGGAAACGGCGTCAAAACAGTCCGGATCGGGCATTATCTTTACTTTCCCCCCGTGAAATGCTAGAATACCCTTGTTTTGAAAGAAAAGGAGACTGTGTCTATGGAAAACCCATCCGGATCCGGACAGGTAGTGTTGACGCCGGAAGAAACAGAACATAAAAAGGATGCCTCCACCTCCATGGTGCTTGGAATCATCGGAGATGTCTTTG
>R22__coassemble_572_pt1 | contig 23090 bp, 17 predicted proteins | sample R22__metabat2_high_PE_038 | metagenome-assembled genome bin R22
GTGATATAATTTTTATGTATGTGCAATCATGTTGATTTGTCAAAACTGAACGGTCCCCAGCGGGAAGCAGTGACCTGTACGGAAGGTCCTCTTCTGGTCCTGGCAGGGGCCGGAAGCGGAAAGACCCGCGTGCTGACACACCGCGTCGCCTACCTCATCGCGGACAAGCAGGTCTCCCCCTGGAGCATCCTCGCCCTGACCTTTACCAACAAGGCCGCCGGCGAGATGCGGGAACGGGTGGAGAAACTGGTCGGCTCCGAAATGAGCGGGAGCATCTGGGTCCTGACCTTCCATTCCTTCTGCGTCCGGATCCTCCGCAGGGAGATCCAGCGGCTCGGATACGACCCGAAGTTCGTCATTTACGACGACGCCGACCAGCAGACCCTGATCCGCCACGTCATCCGGGACATGCAGCTCAACGACAAGGTGTATACCCCGCGGCAGCTGTCCTCCCAGTTCAGCGCGGCGAAGAACCATTCCCTGGACCCGGCCGCTTTCCTGCGGGAAGCCGGAACGCCGCAGCCCGTCAGGGACGCGTTTCAGGTATACGAAAAATACCTCCGCAAGAACAACGCGCTGGATTTCGACGATCTTCTCCTGAAAACGCTGGAACTGTTCCGGACCTGTCCGGAGGCTCTGGAGACCTACCGGGACCGGTTCCGCTACATTCTGGTGGATGAGTATCAGGATACGAACATGGCCCAGTACCACATCGTGCAGGCGCTTGCCTCCGTGCACGGGAATCTCTGCGTGGTGGGAGACGATGATCAGAGCATCTACGGCTGGCGCGGCGCGGATATCCGGAACATTCTGGAATTTGAAAAAGACTTCCCCGGCGCCAGGGTCATCCGTCTGGAGCAGAACTACCGCTCCACGGAACGGATCCTGGAAGCGGCGAACCGGGTCATTTCCAACAACCGGGGCAGAAAAGAGAAGACCCTCTGGACAGACCGGAAGGGCGGCGAGACCGTGGACCTGACCGAGACCTCGGATGACAGGGAGGAAGCTTTCTCCATCTGTTCCAGGATCCTTACGGGAGTCCGGCATGAGGGCCACTCCTACAATGACTATGCGATCCTCTACAGGACCCACGCCCAGAGCCGTGCTCTGGAAACGAGCCTGAAAAGTTTCGGCATCCCGTACCACGTGTACGGCGGTGTTTCTTTCTTCCAGCGGTCGGAGATCAAGGACATCCTGAGTTACCTCCGTCTTCTGGAAAATCCCAGTGACGATATCGCCTTCCGGCGGGTCATCAACACCCCGAAACGGGGTCTCGGGGACGCTGCCGTCGCCATGCTGGAGAGCTGCGCCGCGGAAAACAACTGTTCCCTGCTGTCCGCAGCCATGCGGCTGCAGGACGGCGATTCCCGGTATGCCGGAAAGCTGAAGCAGTTCTGCGGGATCATGGCCAAGGCCTATGACATGACCGTTTCGGGTCTCCTGTCGGAGGCCGCGGAATGGCTCATCGGGGAGATCCGGTACCGGGAATACATTCAGGAGGACAAGAAGGAAAACAGCGAGACCAGGCTGGAGATCCTGGACGAGCTGATCAACTATATCACCGAGTTTGAAGAGTCCCTGCCGGAAGACGAATCCAACCCGCTGCAGGCGTTTCTGGAAAACGCCGCTCTCTTCGCCGCCGTGGATCAGCTGGACGAAAGTACCGGCCAGGTCACCCTCATGACCCTGCACAGTGCCAAAGGCCTGGAATTTCCGGTGGTGTTCCTCAGCGGCATGGAGGAAGGCCTGTTCCCCTCGTCCCAGTCCAGGTACGATCCCGAGCGGATGGAGGAGGAACGGCGGCTCTGCTACGTGGGCATCACCCGCGCCATGGATGAACTGCACCTGACCCGGGCAAAGGCGCGCATGACCTACGGCAGCATTGAGCCAACCGTGCGTTCCGTTTTTCTGGATGAACTTTCCGACATCCTCCCCATGGAGAAAGGACCGGATCCGTACTTTACGCCGACGCGTCCGAAACTCCGGGAGGACCGTCCTGTTTCTTTCTTCGGGGACCGGACCGGCGGTTCCTTTGCGGGATCCTCCGGGATCCACTCGCTGAAAGATTCCGCGCCGGTGAAAAAGCCGGCGGCGGAACCGCATAAAGAACCCGCCTACGCCTTCCGTACAGGACAGCGTGTCCGTCACGCGGTCTTCGGATCCGGTACGGTCCTGTCCGTCAGCGGAACAGGCGGCGGGCAGATCCTTGAGATCGATTTTGACGCCGGCCAGACCAAGCGGTTCTCCGCTTCTCTCGCGCCGGTCAAACCTTTGGAGGAAGAGCCATGACCAGACAGGAAGAACTGACAAAGCTTCTCAACCGCTACGGCGCCGCCTACTACGACGCGGACGCCCCGGAGGTGTCTGACAGGGAATATGATCAGCTGTATGACGAGCTCCTGGAACTGGAACGGGAGAGCGGCATAGTCCTGCCGGATTCCCCCACCAGGAGAGTGGGCGGTTCCGCCGTACAGGGGTTCCCTCCGCACACCCATCTGGGAAGGCTCTGGAGCATGGACAAGGTCCGCACCGAAGAGGCGCTGTCCGAATGGGAGGGCCGGGTGCGCCGGCTCACCGGAAGGCAGGACCTCCGTTTCGGTCTGGAATACAAATTTGACGGCCTGACCATCAACCTGACCTACCGGGACGGAAAACTGGTCACCGGCGCCACCCGCGGAAACGGCACCACCGGTGAAGAGATCACCGCACAGGCCCGGACGATCGCCGGGATCCCCGCGGAGATCCCCTTTTTGGGCACCATGGAGGTCCAGGGTGAGTGCATCATGCGGCTTTCCGTCCTGTCCGAGTTCAACGAAACGGCGGACGAGCCCCTGAAAAACGCCCGGAACGCCGCCGCGGGAGCCCTGCGGAACACGGATCCCGCCGTGACCGCCTCCAGGCATCTGGACTGCTTCTGCTACAACGTGGGATATATCGAGGGAAAACAGTTCACGGACCAGGAAGAGATGCTTGCCTTCCTGAAAGAGAACGGATTCCCCGTCAGTCCCTTCATCCGCTACTGTGATTCCTCCGCCGCCGTTATGGAACAGATCCGTCTGGCGGAGCAGACCCGGGGACAGCTGGATTTCCTCATCGACGGCATGGTGATCAAGGTCACGGATTTCCGGCTACGGGAGCAGCTGGGCGAGACCGAGAAATTCCCCCGGTGGGCCATTGCTTTCAAGTTCGCCGCGGAGGAGGCGACCTCCGTGGTGGAAAGCGTCACCTGGGAAGTCGGGCGCACGGGAAAACTGACCCCTCTGGCGCACCTGTCCCCCGTGGAACTGGCAGGCGCCACCATCCGCCGGGCCACACTGAACAACTTTGACGACATCCGCCGCAAGCGGGTCGGGATCGGCTCCCGGGTGTTCGTCCGCAGAAGCAACGACGTTATCCCCGAGATCCTGGGCAGCGTCCCGGATGACAAGCCGGAAGCGGTCATTGAACGTCCCACTGTCTGTCCCAGCTGCGGCGCGCACGTGGAGCAGCGGGGCGCTCATATCTTCTGCACGAACTCGCTCTCCTGCCGTCCCCAGATCGTGGGAAGGATCTCCCATTACGCCTCCCGGGACGCCATGGATATCGACCAGCTCAGCGACAGGACCACGGAGCAGCTGGTCTCCAACTTCAACATCTCCACGATCCCGGAACTGTACGATCTGACGGTGGAACGTCTGCTGCCCCTGGACCGGTTCGGGGAGAAAAAGGCCCAGAATCTGGTGGACGCCCTGGACCGCAGCCGCCGCAGGCCTCTGAACGCCTTTCTGTTCGCTCTTGGCATCCCCAATGTGGGCGCCAAGACCGCAAAGGATCTGGCCAACCGTTACGGAACGCTGGAAGCGGTGCGGGCGGCGGATCTGGAAAGTCTCCTTTCCATTGAGGACGTGGGAGATATCGTTGCGGGCAGCATCCTTGACTTCTTCGGGGATCCGTCCATTTCCGCCCAGGTGGACTCGCTCCTGGATCACGGCGTGATCCCGGAGCCGGTGGAAAACACCACCCTGGCAAGTCCCATCAGCGGAAAAACGGTCGTGGTAACCGGAACGCTTCCCTCCTACAGCAGGAAGGAGGCGGAAGCCCTCATCGAGAAGTACGGCGGAAAAGCCGCCGGAAGCGTCAGCAAAAAAACAGACTATGTGCTCGCCGGCGAAGCGGCCGGAAGCAAACTGGATAAAGCAAAACAACTCGGGATCCCGGTTCTGGATGAAGCGGCGTTCCGTGAACTGATCGGAGAAATATGAGACTCGGCAAACTTGACAACAATGATCTGGAGGACCTGGTCCTCTCGAAATTTCACAGGATCCGCAGGGAATCCCTTCTGACGCCGGAGATCGGCTCGGACTGTGCGGCCATGGATCTGGACGGGGACATCGCCGTTCTTTCCTGTGACCCCATCACGTCCTCCTCCATCCGGCATCTCGGACGCCTTTCCGTACACGTCAGCTGCAACGACGCGGCCGCGGCGGGCGCGGAACCGGTGGGACTGCTTGTAACGCTTCTTGCGCCGCCCTCTGCGGAAAAGCCGGACATCGGACGCATCGCGGACGATCTGGCCGCCGCCGCAAAGACCGCCGGCGTGGATGTCCTTGGCGGACACACGGAGGTCACGGACGCGGTGACCCGCTTCGTCACCAATACCACGGTCCTTGCAAGGATCCCGAAAGACGGCATGCTGCCCGGTCTTCAGGCGGGAAACGATCTGGTCATGACCAAATCCGCCGCTCTGGAAGGCTGCGCCATCATCGCCGAAGACTTTCCGGATGTTTTCCGCTCCCTGCCGGAGGAGATCCGGTCAGAAGCGCTGTCCTACGCGGAACTTCTTTCCGTTGTGCCGGAAGGGCTGTATGCCGCCCGGCACGGAGCCACGGCCATGCACGACATCACGGAAGGCGGCGTCTACGGCGCTGCCTGGGAAATGGGTCACAACGCCGGCATCGGGATCACCCTGGATCCGGAACGGATCCCCGTATTCCCCGCCGTGCGGAAGATCTGCGAAGCGGCCGGACTGGATCCCTACCGGCTCATCAGCAGCGGCAGCATGCTCATCGCGTGTCCGGACGGACCCGGCATGGTGGAAGGGTTGAAAGGCATCGGCGTATCCGCATCGGTCATCGGTAAAGCCGGAGGAGACGCGCTGCGTCTTCCCGACGGAACGGAGATCGATCCGCCGGGCGCGGACGAGCTGTACCGCTTGTTCTGAGGCGGCGGACTATGCTATAATTTAGGTTTGAAAAAGGGGGATTGCAGCACATGAACAGTATGACCGGTTACGGACGCGGAAGCGCCGCGTCGGACGGACGTGAGATCACGGTGGAACTGAAATCCGTCAACCACCGTTTTCTGGATGTGGCTCTGCGGCTTCCCCGTCGTCTGCTGTTTGTGGAGGACGGCATCCGCAAACAGCTCGCCGCTTCCCTGAGCCGCGGGCACGTGGATGTGTTTCTCAACTACCGGAACACCCGGAACGACGCGGAACAGGTCCGGGTCAACACCGGGCTCCTTGCGGCTTATACCGCCGCGGTAAGGGAGGCAAACAAGGAACTGTATCTGCCGGACAATTTCGGTCTGGCGGAGGCTCTGCAGCTTCCGGATGTGACGGAAGTCACGGAAGCGGATGAGGACCAGGCCGCCGTTCAGGAACTCTGCAGTCAGGCCGTGGCCGCGGCTCTGGAGGAACTGATCCGCATGCGGGAACTGGAAGGGGAACGCCTTAAAGCGGATCTGGAGCAGAAAGTGCGCAATGTCGACGATCTCGCTTCGCAGATTGAGACCCGTGCCCCCTCCGTTGTCACGGAATACCGGGACAAGCTGAAGGAACGGATCAGCCAGCTGCTGGACGGTGCCGAGGTGGACGAGTCCCGGCTGGCCATGGAGGTGGCGGTCTTTGCCGACCGGGCGGCCATTGACGAGGAGCTGGTGCGGCTCCACAGTCACGTGGCGCAGATGCGTCTGCTCTTTACGGATCCCGAACCCGCCGGCAAGCGGATGGACTTCATCGTGCAGGAAATGAACCGGGAATTCAACACCATCGGTTCCAAAGCCAATGACAAGGACCTGACGAATCTTGTCCTTTCCGGCAAAACGGAAGTGGAAAAGATCCGGGAACAGATCCAGAACATAGAATAAACGGCAAGAGGTGATTTGACCGTATGCAGAGAAAACCGAAAGGACTTCTTCTCGTTGTTTCCTGCCCCTCGGGCTTCGGCAAGGGCACCATCGACAAGATCCTTCTGGAGCGGCACTCCAACATGAAGCTGTCCGTCTCCGCCACCACGCGCAATCCGCGCCCGGGGGAAGTGGACGGCGTGCACTACTTCTTCATTGATGAAGACAAGTTCCGTTCCATGATCGACAACGGCGAATTCCTGGAATACATGCACGTGTTCAATCTTCACTATTACGGAACGCCCCGCTCCTTTGTGGAAAAAGAGCTGGAGCAGGGGAACGACGTTCTGCTGGAGATCGATGTCAACGGCGCAAAGCGCGTCAAGGAATCCTATCCGGATGCCGTACTGGTCTTCATCGCCCCGCCGGATCTCAAACAGCTGAAAGCCCGTCTGGTGGGCCGGGGAACGGAGACGCCGGAGCAGATCGAAAAGCGGTTCGGTACCGCCGTGGAGGAGATCCGGCAGATAGAACATTACGACTATACGGTCGTCAACGACGTCCTGGAGGATGCCGTCAAACAAGTGGAAAGCATTATCAGCGCGGAAAAGAGCAGGGTATCCCGCAACACCGCTCTGGTTGAAGAATTAACAGCAGGAGGAACAGAAAAATGATTAACCAGCCTTTGAACGATCTGATCGAAAAAGCAGGCGGCTGCCGCTACGTGCTTGTGACCGCTGTGGCCAAGCGTGCCAGACAGCTGCAGAAAGAACCGGACACACTGAACGGACGCAAGCCTGTCAGCGCCGCCGTGGAAGAACTTTTCAACGACGAACTGGTGGTCGAGACCCCGAAGGAATACCAGGGCCAGCACTGAATTCAAGCCCGGAAACACGCCCGCAGACGCGGGCTTTTTCGGTTATCGCGCTTATTTGAGGAACAGCTTTGTTTGCCGAGATCATCATTGACATCGCGCACGCCAACGTGGACAAACGGTTCACCTACCGCGTGCCGGAGGAACTGAATATCGAGGAAGGGCAGCACGTGCTGGTGCCCTTCGGCCACGGCAACACGCCGAAAGAAGGGTTTGTTCTTTCCCTGAAAGAAACTTTGGACTCGGAGTTTCCCGCGAAGGATATCCTTCGCGTTCTGGAACCCTATCCGGTCCTGACCGGGGAACAGATCACCCTCGCCCGCTGGATGCGTGAAAGTTACCACTGCCTGCTGGTGGAAGCCCTCCGGCTCATGATCCCGGCGCAGCTCCGGGGCGGACGGGTCCGGGAGAAGACGGAACGTACCGTTTCCCTTTCGGCGGAACTTTCTCCGGATGAGATGCTGAACGCTCTCCGTTCCAAAGACGGTTCCTTCAAGGCGCCCAGGCAGGCGGAAGTCCTCTGTCTGATGAAGAACAGCGGTCTGGAAATGACCGTATCGGATATCTGTGCCTTCATTCCCGGCGCCTCCTCCGCCGTGACCGCCCTGATCCGGCGCGGATTCCTTCTGGAAAACGAACATGTCTCCTTCCGGCGGCCCGACTACAGCTGCCGTCCGTCGGATATCCCCGTGACCATGAACCGCGACCAGCAGACGGCGGTGGATGCCGTGACCGCCTCCATGTCCGCCGGAAAAGCGGAGACCTTTCTGCTGCACGGCGTCACCGGCAGCGGCAAGACGGAGGTCTACATGCGCTGTATCGAGGCCTGTCTGCGGTCCGGAAAGGAAGCGATCGTTCTGGTCCCGGAGATCTCCCTGACTCCCCAGACCGTCGGCCGTTTCCGTGCCCGTTTTGATGACAGCGTGGCGGTCCTCCACAGCCGGCTCAGCGCCGGGGAACGGTTTGACGAGTGGCGCAGGATCCGTCTCGGCCGCGCGAAGGTGGCCGTTGGTGCCCGGAGCGCCATTTTCGCGCCTTTCACAGACCTGGGGCTGATCATCATCGACGAGGAGCACGAGGCAAGTTACCAGAGCGAAAGTTCCCCGCGCTACAATGCCGCTGAGATCGCCCTGAAGCGGTCCTCTCTTTTACAGATCCCGGTAGTGCTGGGCAGCGCCACCCCGTCTCTGGTATCCTACTTCCGCGCGGAATCCGGAAAATACCGGCTTCTGGAACTCCCGAAACGGGTACAGGACCGTCCCATGCCCTCGGTGGAGATCGTGGACATGCGGGAAGAATTCCTTTCCGGCAACAACGGGATCTTCTCCGCCAGGCTCACCGGCCTTCTCCGGGAATGCCTGGACGGCGGGCATCAGGCGATGCTGTTCCTGAACCGCCGCGGTTATTCCACCTTTGTTTCCTGCAGGGCCTGCGGAACAGTGATCCAGTGTCCCAACTGCGATATCTCCATGACCTATCATAAAAACGGTTCCCGGCTGCGCTGCCATTTCTGCGGGGAAAGTCTCCCTGTACCGGACCGGTGTCCGGTCTGCGGGAAACCATTTATCAAGTATTTCGGCGTAGGCACGGAACAGGTGGAGGAGCAGCTCCACACCCTGTTCCCGGACGCGGTCACCCTCCGGATGGACGCGGACACCATGCGTCACAAGAATTCCTATCAGCAGACCCTGTCCCAGTTCGCCTCCGGCAGAGCAAACGTTCTCATCGGCACCCAGATGATCGCCAAGGGGCACGACTTCCCCAATGTAACGCTGGCAGGCGTTGTGGCGGCGGACGCTTCCCTTTGTATTCCGGATTACCGGAGCACGGAACGGACCTTCCAGCTGCTGACCCAGATCGCAGGCCGCGCGGGCAGGGATGAACTGCCGGGAAAGGTCGTCATCCAGACTTATTCCCCTTCCCACCCCGCCATTCTGTTCGCGAAGGAGCACGATTACAGAGGCTTTTACAAATATGAGCTTGCCCAGCGCAGGCATGCCCTTTTCCCGCCTTACACCCTGTTCATCCGGTTCCTGTTTTCCGGACCGGACGAAACGGAGCTCTGCGCCGCGGGGGAACAGTACGGCCGGGATCTGGAAAAGACCATCCTTTCCCTTTTGGGGGAAGAGGGAAAAAAGGATCTGCTTCTGCTCTCCTGCTCCCCGGCTCCCGTGCGCAGGCGGCAGAACACCTACCGGTATCAGGTCCTGATCAAACTGCTCCGGACAAAACGTACCGCTTCCGTACTGCATGCGCTGTACGACTACGAGTCCGGACACCGGAGTCCTTTCTTCACCGCCCTGGAAGTCAATCCCCAGGACATGCTCTGAGGCGGGAAGGCAAAGTAGTTTGGTGAACGGAAAAAAAGGTATGTTATAATACTACAGCGGACGGGCTGCGGCCCGCAGGTGTGCAGAAAAAATGAAAGATACTGATAAAAAAACAACTTTAACCATACTGTCCTTCGGGGTGCTGGCCCTTCTCATCGTGCTGCTGGTCCCCATGTTTGCCGTTTCCCGTTATGATGTTCCCCTTTACGATGATTACATCTACGGGATGAACACCACCAAAGTCTGGGACGCGACGCACTCGGCGGGAGCTGTCTTTCTCTCCGCGGTGGACACGGCCGCACGCTGCTATCAGGAATGGCAGGGGTCCTACACAGCGACCTTCCTCATGTCCCTGCAGCCCGGCATCTACGGACTCTCAAGCTACCGGTGGACATTCGTGATCATGACTGTCTCCCTTCTGCTGGGTATTTTCTGCCTGGTGCGTTCAGTCGGCAGGCATGTTCTGGGTCTTTCCTGGCAGGAACGGCTGCTGATGTTTTCGCTGTTGTCCGTCATCTGCACCCAGTTTCTGCCCTCTCCGCTGGAAGGGCTGTACTGGTACAACGGTTCCTGCTTCTATACCCTTTGTTTCAGTTTCGCGATGATCTTCTTTGCGCTGTGGATCTGTTTCCTGCACAGAAAGCCCGGCAAAAAGAGAAACTTTGTCTATTATGCGGTCATTCCGGTTCTGGCGGCACTGCTGGCCGGGGGAAACTACTCCACAGGTCTTTTGATCGTCCTGCTGCTGGCCGCCCTGACGGTATGGCAGTTCCTTCTGAAAAAGAAGAACCTGCTCCCGCTGGTCACCCTTCTGGTGTTCACCGGCCTGTTCCTGTTCAATATCAAATGCCCGGCAAACAACGCACGGCAGTTCTATTCCGGTTTCTCCCATATTTTCCGGTCAGGCGTGAAGGCGGTCATGAAAGCCCTCGCTTCCGCCGCTGACTGGACGAACCTCCCCATCCTGTTCGCGGGACTTGCGGTGATCCCCACCGCTGTCCGTTTCGCCCGGCGTTCCGCGTTCCGGTTCCGGCGTCCGTGGCTGGTGGCCGTTGCTTCTTTCTTCCTGCTGGCGGCCGGATACATGCCGACCCTGTATACCCAGGATTACACCGGTTCCAACAGACTGCTGGACATCCAGTTTTACCTTTACATCCTGCTGCTGTTTCTGAACATTTTCTACACCACCGGCTGGATGTGCAACCACCTGAAGATCGGCACACAGAATCTGCTGGCGCCCCATTTCCGGCGTTCCGTACGGGCAGGGCTCGTTATTCTGGCGCTTCTGTCCTGCGCGGGCAGCTACAAGGATTTCACCGCCTACAAATCCGGACGGGATCTGCTGAACGGGACGGCGGCGACCTATTATTCCGAATGGGAACAGCGCTGGAAAATATGCCGCTCCAGCGCCGGAAAAGATGTTGTCCTCACCCCGCTCACTGTCCTTCCGGAGGTACTGATCGATTATGATATGGGTCCTGGAAAACTGCAGTGGGAAAACGAGGTGTTCTGTTTCTTCTTTGATCTGAAGACCGTACGTGTCACCGATCAGACCGGTTCCTAATTTGTTCAAGGAGGATGACCCGCTTGAAATCTGACCGTGTTCTAAAATATGTGTTTCTGGGAGTTGCAGCGCTGATCTGCCTGCTTTTGACCCCCTTTATCCTTTCCTTTGCGTCCGGAAAGACAGCCTCCTTTCTCTGGGGTCTGCCGTCCCTGATGATCTTTCTGGCGGGCGCCGCGTTCCTGTTCTTCGGAACAGAGGAGCGGAAAGAACCCCTCTCGCTTCTGGCATTCGCCGGAGTGCTGGCGGTCCTTATGCTGACGCTTCTTGCCAGGATATCTCTGCTTCCCAATGTGACCACGGACTTTGCGGAGTACATCAATATCTGGCTGCAGTATATCCGTGAGATGCCCGGGACCCAGTCCCTGACGGAGGATTTCGCCAACTACAACATGCCCTATCTGTACCTGCTGTTCGGAATCGGGAAACTGCTTCCGTACCGGGCCTATATGTACGCGGTCAAAGTCTTCTCCGTGCTGTTTGACTATGTTCTGGCGTTTTTCGTCATGAAGCTTGTAGGTCTGAAACTCCCGGGAAAGACCGCGCGGATCTGTTCCTTTTTCGCCGCGCTTCTGGTCCCCAGCGTCATCGTGAACAGTGCCATGTGGGGACAGTGCGACAGTGTCTTCGCCGCGCTTGCTCTGGTCGGTCTCTATTTCGGACTGAAGGACAGGAGCAAAGCCTGCTGGGCGTTCTTCGCCCTGGCGCTCTCATTCAAACTGCAGACGGTGTTTCTCCTTCCCGCAGTGCTTCTCCTTCTGTTCGCCAAAAAGATCCGCATCCGCGATATCTGGGTCTTCTTTGCCGTGTTCATCGGGACGCTTATCCCCGCCATGCTGGCAGGCAGGGGCATCGTCAGCTGCCTGTCCATCTACTGGAACCAGGGAAATTCCTATTCGGAACTGTCCATGCTTGCGCCGAACGTATTTTCCTGGCTTCCCACCGGGACAAAGTCGAATATCCCCGTCACCGCCGCCGGCATTTTTGTTGCCGGAACCGTGGTGCTCGGTTTTCTTCTCTATCTGTATCTGCAGCGGAAAACCCTGGACAATGACCGGATCTTCCGGGCAAGCCTGATCTTCGCCCTGATGATCCCGTTCCTGCTTCCGCTCATGCACGACCGTTATTTCTATCTGGCGGATACGCTGGCAGTCGTATATCTCTTCTACCGTCCGAAACGCTGGTACATCCCCGGGATGATCTGCATCTCATCCTTCCTGTGCCACGCGGCGTACCTGTTCAATACGACCGTTATCCCCACTTATGTCCTGTCCTTCTTCATTCTCGGAGCCCTCTGTCTGCTTTTGAAGGAACTGATCTCCGGGACGGAAAAAGAAAACCCGCGGCTCGTGTCCTCCGGGGAGTCCCTGAACGGCAGGTAATCCCGCCTTTTTATCTGATTCATTCACGTATGCAACTCAAAGCCATTGCGGATCGCAATGGCTTTGTTCCGTATGTTTTCCTAAAAGAAGGAGAATACCGCCGGGAATATGCGGAGATCAAAAAGGGATCCCGCACCGTTTTGACGCTGTGCGGGATCCCGTCCGTTGTTATGCTCTTACCCGGTCAAACGGCCGGTGCCTTCCGGAAAAGGTCTCTACCTGAATATGATTTTCAGCGATATCGTGGCATTCGGCTTGTCACTGTTGTTGCCCCACATCCAGACAGAAAGTTTCACCGTCTTTGAGGATCCCGCTTTCGGTTTCAGCTTACCCTCCGGAATGGCCTGATTCTTCCATCCGATCCGAATGGTTCCGTCGGAACTGACGCCGGAGGCATACCCGAGAGCTTCAAGATCTGGGGACACGAGATCAAACAGGGTTCTGCTGGCGCTGTCCAGTTCAACGTGAGAGAAACAGTCACCCGGAAGGGAGGACATCCATCCGTAATTTTTTTCGCTTAAACTGAAAACAGCCACATCGTTCCGGTCGTTCAGAAGCAGTTGCCCCTCCTTTTGGTCCGTTAAAACATTGACCTTTCCCATTGATGCCGTAACGGTAACCGGTTTGGCCTTTGCAACCGGTTCGGGATCACCGTCATGATACAGGGTAACGGTGATCTGGAATTTGTCTCCGGGATACGCTCCTTCCCCACTTCGTGTAAAGTTAAACATCACAAACTCCGAATCGTAATCCAGGTCATTTAGGCGCTGGATATGCCATCCTCCCTCCTGGGCATACGGGTAGAAATCCCAGTCATCCAAATTCACTTTTACCTTCTGTTTTCCGCTGTAGGTCTGAACCACTTCGAATCTCAGATAGTACTCATCCTCCAATGCCAGATTTGTGACCGTGATCCTGCCTCCGACCGATCCCCAGCCGATAACATCCAGTTTGGTGCTGTTCAGTTTCGCGGAGATGGTCACCTTGGGCGCAGGCGTATACTTTACCGGGAGTTTCACCGTCTGTCTGACGCTCAGCGTGCTCTCGTCATCCATGGTGTCATACATTTCCATTTCGGCATAGTATGTGTATCCCGCAGGGAAAGAATTTTCATCCGAAGCCCCGAAGCTGCAATGCATTGTTCCGTCTTCACCACGGTAATTGTCGTACTCGTAATCTTCCGGTGCGAGCTCGACCACGTGTTTTGCTTTGTCAACGCCATATACCCGGAGAAGCTGGATATCGTAAAAATTCGGGTCATAGGTATTGTATCCGGACGCGGACGCTGTAACTGTTACCACGCTTCCATCTATCCCGGTGTCGATGGCTCCGGATGCATTCAATACCAGTTTGATGTTGGTCTTTTCAATCGGGTTGACTTTGACCGTAACAGGGTTCGAAGTTATGCCCAGATCTTCGAATCCGCAATACACTTTGCAGGTATGGACCTTCCCGTCATCCGGGTTGTCGGGGATCAGGCCAAGCCCCCGGGTTCCGTCTTCTCTCTCGGCCTCAAATGTCCGTACACTGTCACTTCCTTCTCCAACTACATCCCAATACAGTTCCGCCCCGGAAAATTCCGCCGGGGAAACCGTAGCAAAGACAGTTGCTTCATCATAAACGCCTGCCGTTAACGTAATGGATTTTTGGTTCAGAGTGATCTTCGGTGCCGTACTCGCCGCGGTAACAGACACGGTAACCGGAATCTGGGCGGTACATCCTTCAACCGTACACAACAGATAGAATTTGCCGCTTCTCTTTTGTCCCGCACATGCTTCATTCAGGCGGAGATACAGTGAATCCTCTTCCAATACCGCCCAATCCGGAGAAACTTTTCCGGGGTCAAGCACCGCATTTGTAACGGCCGCGCCCTTGAAGGTCAGCAAAGAACTGCTTTCGTTCAAACCGGGATGAGTATTCAGTTTGACCGGATCCGCCTTGACGGACGGAACCGCCGTCTTGACCGTGACGGTCAGGAGTCCTGCGTCCAGGGGCTCCTCTCCCAGAGGCGAATCTTTCAGATAAACCATGACATGCCCGGAAACAGCGGCACCGTTCTTCAGTTTTGCGGTCCCGGCATTCAGTTCTTTCAGTTTTTCCAGATTCGGCTGAATCACCAGTCTCCTGTCGCTGACAGCAACAAGATCGAACCATTCGGCCGCAGTGCTGCCCGGAGCAAACTCCGCCGACGCAATGGCATAAGAAGATGGGTTCGGGTATGTTTTCGCGATGTCATCGTCCGGGATCAGAGACATGGCTGAGGATCCGATCTGATTCATTTTGAGAAGCACCTGTATTTCAGTGTACTCGGTGCTGAATATCTGAACCGTCGTTTTGTTGACCGGAAGCTGTGCCCCGAACACCGCTTCCTGTAAAATGTTCTCGGAAACATCGACTCTGCACCGGGCGCAGGACATCCGGAGAGGGTCGTCAACACCATAATACGGATCTACAAATGAAATGTAGGCGGTCACCATGACGGTTTCCGAGGGCCCGGGCAAAGTTTCCAGCATTCCGGTCTGATCGATCCGCGCGCTTTCGCTGCCTTCGCTTATCTGCCAGTCAATGAGTTCCGAAAGCGATTCCGGCAGACCGGGCGTGGTAAATGTCCGGCTGCTTCCTGACGGAAGGATAAGATAGTCCGCATCGAGTTTAAACGTGACGTCCTCTTTTTGAACAGGAACACATACATGTAGACTGGCCTCTGTATCCGGTGCATTTGTATCATAGTCATAAGCCAGTTCGGCGTAATACCCCAAATCCGGTTCGATGTCCCAGGGTTCCAAAAGGAGCCAGCGTTCGTCATTGCTGACGGTGGCTTCGAATCGTACATTTGAATCGGCAACAAGTGACTGGAGAAGTTCATTTTCCGCCACACACAGCAGTTCGGCATTCCCAAGCTGATAAGCATTCGTAAAACCGTACCCGGACAACAGGACACAAGGATACTGCTCTGCTCCGTCAAAGTCTGTCAGCTGATCCAGCCTGCTCAGATCCAGTTTTGTCAGGGCATTGGATGAAACATTCAGCGTCTCCAATTCTTTCAGTCTGGAGATTTCGCCCGCCTCTTCAAGACAGTTTCCACTGACATCCAGTTCTTTCAGGTTTTTAAACCAGATATCAATGCCTTCCAGCGATTCAATTCCACATTCTTGAAGGAACAGCACTTCCATTTCGGCAGCACCGTCTTCCGTGATACCGCCACAAAAAATCCCCTGCAAAGCTTCCAGCAAATCACTGTCCGGGAAATTGTCCGGTGTCAGAATATTTCCTTCCACAAAGATTGTGAACTGGGTCCAGACACCGGCGGCGCACTCTTCGTCTTCATAAGCGCAAAGCAAACAAACATAAATGCCGGGTTCCGTCGGTTTTTGAATGGGATCGTCCGGTTCTCCCGATACATAGTATTCAACAAGGATCTCAAACCCTGTCTTGTCCAGGATGGATTCAATCGTTTCATCACTGGGGGTTATGACGATCTCCGGTTCCCAGACCTGTCCCTCCTCCACGTCAGGCACATTTTATTTTCAGTTCGATCTTTTCCCCGGCATCGGCAGAGTTTTTCAGTACAAGCGCGTCGTCCTCTATCGTCGCATACCAGTCCGAATCTCCCAAATTCTGCGGCTCCACAAGGTCCTCCGAAAGAGCCTCGTAAGGTTTTTCTCCGTCCGGTACCGGTTCAGGATCAGGCACTTCTCCGTCAGAGGCTTCCTCCTCCGCAGCGCTATCCGGAAAAGAAACTTCTTCCGCTGTGTCCGCCGTTTCTGTCTCCGTTTCCAGCGCAACCGGCTCTGCCGCATCATCCGGGGCCGGTTCGTCTCCCGCAAACGCAGATACCGGCAGGATGGCAAGGGCCATCACCAACGCAAGCATGAGCGCAACGGTACGTTTCAATCTTCGCATCTTCAATATCCCCCTTTTCTTATTAATATGATCTGTTTTATGGTCGTGCCGTTCCGCCATACTCCTGATCTCCCGTCAGGTTCAGTCAGAAACGGCTTCCTTTGTCAGATGTCTTTTGTCCGCAAAAGATCGATCATTCCGCGGAGTTGCCTTCGAACGGCGTTGCATAGATCCTGTCGAGCCCGTAGTACTTTGCCATATCCGCGTTCAGCCAGAAATCGGGATTGTCAACATCGATATAGTACAGTCCGGCGCCGAGCGGAGAAAACCTCGTCTTGACACGGACATCACTGATCGTGGCTTCGCTTTCACCGTTTTCAACGGCTTCACGGAGTATTTTTTCATTTCTGCTGATCTGCAGGTATGTGGATAAGATGTCGCGGATACCGAGTGATATGGTTGTAAAGGAATATACGGCAAAACTGACAATGACGCAGCATGAAAGCAGCTTATACGGCTGAATCTTAATATCGCTCAGAAGAACGGCGTCTGCACAGATCAGAAGAACAGCATTCACCGAGCCGCACCTTTCCGGATAATAGGCCGCGAAAATCAGGATGTAGTTGGAAATCAGCGAACCGATCAAAAACACGGCGGCAATAAACCTTTTTTCATTGGATGTCTTCAGATAGATTGTGATCAGAAAAGCAAAAACAAACACCGCCAGAAGCTGCCAGTTCCGTCCATACTGCGAGATCGCCTCCGCAAAGTTCGTTCCCAGAGTATGAAGGTGCAGGGTCGACACTTTATTGGAGTAATTTGCGGGCGAAAGGAGGATCACGCCGAATCCGCAAACGGCTGCCGCCAATGCCGCGATTTCGTGCCACAGTATTTTTCTCTTGTATACGAACCTGATAAGCAGAAGAAAAAGGACCATCATCGCGATAAAAGCGGGAGAAGCATGCTCCGAATAGCCTCCGACCGTGAATCCGAGAATAACAAACAAAATTCTGCCGGCCAGGCTTTTAATCGCGGTGTCGCATATGATCCGCCGCACATAGAACAGGATCAGCAGCAGTCCCAGCGTATAACTCCAGAGGTAATTGACGGCACCCGTCAGCCACAGATTCACCTGTCTGAACCGGCTGACAAAGATCCATACGGCGGTAAAAATACCGACCAGCAGAACACAGTTATGTTCCTTGCGGTCCGGTAAGGAAATCCGGTAGATCAGATAGACCAAAAAAACAAACATCAGCGCATTGATGATCCTTGCCAGCGCATCCGGGAGCAGAAGCATGACCTGAACAAGAAAATGCGCGACAAACCTGCCGTTCATGATCTGATGATGCCTGATTATGGAACCCGGGATCTGGAAAAAGCCGGTGATCCTCGTTCCGTCGGCAAAACTGAATTTGTATGTGAAATCATCAACAATGAGATTTGTCAGCAGATTGCAGACGATCATAATGACTGTCATCGCAATAATGCAGATCGCAAAAGTCACTTTCGACTGGTTGATTCTGTCAAGCATCTTCATATTACACCTTTATACACTAATCAGATTGAACCCCTAAATCTCTTTTTGTTTCTCTACGGCTTTGGAAACGGTCTTGACCAGCCAGTAGCAGAAAACGCCGACAAGCGCCCCGATGGCTGCGCCAAACAAAACATCGGTCGGGAAATGAACGAAAAGATACAGCCTGGAAAAGCAGATCAGAACCGAAAACAGAATGACCGGTATCCCCCTTTTCCGGTGGAACATGAAAATGCTCATCGCGCCGCCAAATGCCCAGGCGGAATGCGTTGACGGGCAGGAATAACTCGACGGTGCCTTGACCAGCATGCTGACGGTCGTGTCAATATTGCAGGGACGGGTACGGGCAATCAGTTCCTTCAGCCCGCACTGGTTGACCAGAAATACCAGCCCCCACGAAAGGAGAACCGCGATCCCGGCCTTTCTGGACTTTTTAAAAGTCAGCATGACAAGGCCGGCCACCAGCCACAGCTGACCGTAGCCTCCGACGAAGTTCGTAAGCCACAGAAAAAAACTGTCAAGCGCTTCAGACCTCAAATTCTGGATCGCATACAATATCTGCCAGTCCATATGCTTTCGCTCCTTTTGCCGCCGCAGACAGTCTTCCGGATCCCGTCCCTACGGGATCCAGTGAAGGACTGTGCCCGTCAGCATATTCACCAACTGAAGGATCATCAGGAACGCCGCCAGGCGTTTTCCGTCCTTAAATGTGTTCTCCGTCCGCATCGTGGAAAAAGTCAGAAGAATAAAGATAAGATAAGGGGTCGCGTACCGGAACTGCATCCCCTCGACCTCCGCGGCACCCACCGGAGTCCAGGCAAGATACAGCGCAATATAGCAAAGCGCCATCATGCCGGCGGAAGAAAGGACCCAGTACAGGCTCAGTCCGCGGCTCTGTTTCAGCGTCAGATCGCATTTGTCCTCTGCCCAGGCGGCCGCGAAGAACGGAACGAACCGCAGCGGCAGGGAAAGCGCCGAGAACAGAGGCTCCTCCGAGTAGGAATAGGCATAAAGCTGCTGCGGCGCCTCCAGGATCATCTGGTGTCCCAGCTGTCTGAGGAATGTGCCCGGGTTTTCCAGGATCCACTTGATCTGTCCGGAGAAGCTGACACCGTCAAAAGCCGCGTTCCTGTCGATGCTTCCGGGGCATGCGAAGATCATTGCGACCTGCCAGATGCCGATCCCGGCCGTGACAACGCCCAGAAGGATCAGCAGCCTTCCGTAATTCTTCAGATGCCGTTTCGCCGCGAACAGGATCAGCGGAAGAATGAGAAAATATCCGAAATACTTTGTGGAAAGGATAAATGCCGCGGCTGCGCAGAGAAGCACCGTGTCCTGCACGGAGACGGATTCCATTTCCCGGTCCAAACAGCAGTTCAGTGCGATGGAAACGTACAGCAGACAGCACGCGATCAGACACGCGTCAATGCTGATGACCGCACCCGCGTAAAGGCAGCTTGGCAGCACCGCCACCAGGAAGAAAAGGGATTTGTAGTATTTCGCCCTGCGGATCGCCAGATAGGAGATGGCGACATACGAGGCGTAATTGAACAGTCTCCCGAACACGACCACAAACAGAAGCGGGAGATCAAACAGACGTGCCAGGAACATGCCCGCCGCGCTGAACAGATAGTCCAAAGGAAGATAGGAGGCGGACCTTGTATGGGAAACGAATTCCAGATTCCGTGAGGAAGAAAACCAGATATCCTTCAGTTCCCCGATATTCGACAGGTTCCAGACGCCCGGTCTGGTGAATTCGGCATATCCCGCCGGCACGCGGAACCCAAGCTTTCCGTTCTCCGCCACATGGAAGAAGTCCCCGTTGGACAGGCCGAAGGCACGCGCGAAATGGTATTTCTCATCAATGATGCAGGCAAACGGAGCGATGACCACGAAAAACACGCCCAGCAAACAGGCGATCAGGAGGAAATCCTTTTCCGTCATGCCGCGGATAAACAAAACGGCGGCAAAGGAGCAGACGGCTACCGCCGCTGTCAGAATGCCGGCTGCGGCCGTGTCAAACAGACCGCGGCGCAGCAGCGCGGCAAGCAGCCAAAAGGCCGCCAGCGCCACCAAATACCATTTTCTGTCGGTGATCCGTTTTCCGAATTCCATTACGGCTCCAAAAATGCAGTCTTAAAAGTTTGTTTCCCCGTCCTGGGTCATCAGAGAGACCGACCGGACGCCCTCCGCCCGCATGATCTCCCGGACAAGTTCCTGTCCGCGGTCCGTCCTGAGCTCCAGTATCAGGTCCAGTGACTGGTCCGTCATGTTTCTGGATTTGACGACGGGATGCTTCGCATACTGCTCCGCTAATTCTATCACTTTTTTCTCAATATCCAAATCCGAGGCGTTCACCACCAGCAGCTGCGGCTCCTGGGTGAGAGGGATCCTGGACAGCAGCAGTATCCCGACCGTCAGGATGATCGCAAGGATCACAGCGATCTCCGCGATCCCCGCGCCGCAGATAATGCCGGTCCCGATGGCCCAGAACAGGAACATCAGATCCATCGGATCCTTGATCGCGGTACGGAAACGGACGATGGAAAGAGCTCCCACCATGCCAAGAGATACCACGATACTTGCCTGAATGGTCAGAATGATCGCCGAGGTGATAATGGTCACTCCCGCCAGGCAGATATTGAACGTTCTGGAGTAAAAGGTCTTGCGCGTTACGCCGCGGTACACAAAGAAGATGTAGCAGGCAAAAACGCAGCTGATCGCCAGCGAGACCAGAATGGTCTTGATGTCGACCGACTGATAGCCCTCCAGAAAAGACTGTTTGAAAATGTCCACAAAACTCATGTTTCTCCCCCTCCTATCCGGGAAGCAGCGCCTTCCGGCAAAGATAATATTTTGAAAAAGACGTCCACTGCAAATTATTCAGCTGCATGCCCTGATACAGAAAATCCGGCAGAAATTCGTCATATTTGACCTCCAGAAGCTGCATGCCGGCAGGCAGGACCGGCTTTCTGGGAAGGTCCGGGGCGTAGAACGGTCCGCCCGCCCTTGCCGCCGAGATATTGACATCAAATGTAACACGCACGTTTCCGCCCGGATACACAAACGGATACCGGACATAATCCGTCACCACGGCCGGCCGCAGCAGACGCTCTTCTTTCCAAATAAGGAACTTCCGGAGAAGCGGTTCATCCGCTTCCGCCGGCGAAATGTGATCCCCGCGGATCAGCCTGTCCGCCTCCTCCCGGGACAGCAGGCAGGCAGTCTTAAGGGTCTTGCCGTGCTCCTTCCGCTTGCATTCCAGCGAGATACGGCTGTCAGAACAGTTGTAGATCCGGATCCGGAACTTTTCCCTGGGATCGGTCCCGTCCTGATTCTCCAAAAAACAGCTGTTCCGGAAATCGTCAAAATACAGACTGCGCACAAAATAGCGTCCGGTCCCGGAAGCATGCGCGTCCGCTCCCGCAAGGATCCGCAGCCGCTCCTTCAGAAGCACGACCTGCCGGTCTGAGACCAGATATTTCATCTCATGTCGGTATTTCGTATCTTCCCCGTTTCTCATCTTCTCCTCCGGTTGACCACAAGAACAACTGCGAACACCAGCAAAAACGCGCCACAGGACAAAATCACGGTCCGGAAGATCCCGCTGCTCTGAAGACTCTCAGAAAAAGTCGGCGGCTCCACCTCGGTTTCTTCCTCTATCCCCTTCGGGACAAGATACACATCCTCCAGGACCGGCTGTGTCGGATCAAAATCCTTTCCCGTGATCCAGTCCATCCATTCCCCCTCCGGAAGATCTGTGAATACCGTCCCTTCCGGAACAGACCGGTATGTACTGGGATAAGATTTTTTGGTGGGAAGAATTTGCACGATGCATACCTTCTCCCCGTTCAGAAGCACTCTGTCCAGAAAAGCGATCCGCTTCTCCAGATAGGTACGCATGTTATCCACCGCTTCCGAAAAATGGTTTCCTTCCTGTTCCGAATACCATCCCCACCGGATGCTGTTGCATGCCGCCGCTTCGGAAATCTGCCCGGCGGAAGCGTCGATCTTCTCCCTGACCAGTTCCTCCAGAAGCGGACGGTACACATCCCTGTAGATCTCCACGACCCGCTGCCGGAAAGAAGTTTTTTTCATCAGCGCGCCATAATAGGGCGTGCGCTCATTGATGTATTTCCACTGCCGGGTCGCGAACATGGTCTCCGGATTGATGCTCTGTCTGCCGGACATGTACGGATTTCCCCAGCACATGTCAAAGTCCCACAGCGGCCCGCCGTACAGAACGGTCTTCCCGTCCTTTTTCAGTCCGTAGAACAGGCTGCTGTATGCCCCGCTGTCGATATTTTCAAAGATCTCGTCCGTCAGATACCGGAAGACCCAGGTATCCGTGTCCAGAGCTTCCTGCCAGGCATCATCGTCCAGACCGTTCAGTATCAGATCCTCCGCGTTCTGGACAACGCTCCGGACCATTTCCTTGTAATTTACTGTGATCTTCTTCGGGCTTTCGAAAAAGACCGGCTGTTTCGCTTTGGTGGTAAATGTCGGCCCTTCGTCCTCCGAGTGGTCCACCTTCAGAAGAAACGCGTCTTCCGCCCCTTCTGTCTGCAGCCTGCCCTCCCCGAATTCCGCCACTTCCGTCAGAAGATACAGGCCGTTATAGCATCCGTTCAGATACAGATCCGTGAACACACAGTCCGGAGTCCAACCGATCCCCGTCTCCCGGGCCGTTTTGAAAACCAGTTCTGTACGCAAATTGGAACTGTCATAGGCATTTGCCAACAGAACCCAGTCCGTTGCCTTCGAGCCTGCGCCGATCAGGTCAGCCTCTGTTGTAAGGGAAAGCCGGAACGGTTTTTTCTTCCCGTACGCCGTGCTGTTGCCCCGGCCGCGGATCTCATCGGCGCCGTCGCCGGAATAGCCCTCCGTCCCGTCCGGAAAAACGGTTGATATGGTCGCCCGGTCCTTGCCCTTGATCGTCAGATCATCTTTCTCCGTGTAAACTTTATCGAGCGTTCCGGAAGGCGTATCCACAAACATGCTCATCACATCGGCAGACTGGAGAAGCGTGAACCGGACGTCCTGCCCGGACCTCCGGTACCGGCAGGACAGATCACAAGTCTGCCCGATCTCAGGCAGACAGGCCGTTCCGTCCGTAACGGGCTGTCCGTTCAGAAGGATCTCCGCTCCGGGCTGTACACGGACCCTGACCGTTTCCCGGTCCGCAAAGGACGGCAGCACCGCATAGTAGTCCTCTCCGTCCAGACTCCAGATCCGTATCTCCCGTTCCGGATCTCCCGGCAGGATCAGCGTGACAAAATCCTCCGGCAGTTCCTTTTTCTCCCGCGAATACAACCCGATTCCCACCAGCAGCACTGTCAGCACCGCCAGCCCGGCGATGATCCACGGAAGCGCTCTCCTTCTCACGAAATCTTTTCAACCCCGTCTTTCGAATTCGGTCATTGTGCCGCGGTTTTCCCGGAGCACAGTCTATACA
>R22__coassemble_631_pt1 | contig 21582 bp, 22 predicted proteins | sample R22__metabat2_high_PE_038 | metagenome-assembled genome bin R22
CTTTTTTGCCGTGAGGATCTCCGGTCAGTAGTTCTCCGCGTTGATCTCAAAATAAGACTGGGGATGTGCGCAGGTCGGGCAGACCTCCGGTGCCTTTTCGCCGACAACGATGTGTCCGCAATTTCTGCACTCCCAGACCTTCACTTCGCTTCTTGCGAAAACTTCCGCCATTTCCACATTCTTCAGCAGTGCGCGGTAACGTTCTTCATGATGCTTCTCAATGGCAGCCACAAGACGGAATTTCTTGGCCAGTTCAGTAAATCCTTCCGCTTCCGCCGTTTTTGCGAAACCTTCGTACATATCTGTCCACTCGAAGTTCTCCCCCTCGGCCGCAGCAAGCAGATTCTCCGCAGTGCTTCCGATACCGTTCAGTTCCTTGAACCACAGTTTTGCATGTTCTTTTTCATTGTCCGCCGTCTTCAGAAACAGCGCTGCGATCTGCTCGAAGCCGTCCTTTTTCGCCTTGGAGGCAAAATAGGTGTATTTGTTCCTGGCCTGGGACTCGCCGGCAAAAGCGGCTTCCAGGTTCTTTTCGGTCTGTGTTCCCGCATAGGGATTGGTCTTGACCACTTCCTCCAGCTGATCGCCGGAAACACCGCAAAGAGGGCAAACCGGCTCCACGCCGTCCTCAACTTCAAATACTTCACCGCAAAGCAGACATTTGTAGGTTTTCATATCATCTTCTCCTTCTTGTATTTTCTATATCAACGGTCTGCAGACCGCTCGGGCTGTTCAGCACCGTCGCAAACGGATCCGGCCGGATCCGTTTTGATACCGCATTGATCACGGACACTCTTCCACGCATTCCGGACACACATAACGGACACAGAGGTCATAGGACTCAAAATTGTCCACCTGTTCAGCCATAGCCTCCCGCAGGCCGCTCAGTTTGAGATCCTTCACCTTCCCGCACTTGACACAGACCAAATGCTCATGCTCCTGCAAGGTCTTGTCAAAAACATCCGGCTGACCGGCAACGGAAAACTTCCGGATATATCCCTCATCCGCCAGTTGTCCGAGAACACGGTAAACGCTCGCCATGGACACATGGATCCCGTTGTTCATGCAGTGCAGATACATTTCCTCCGCTGTCATATGACCCTCCGAGGATTTCAGCATCTCCAGTATCTGTTCCTTGATCTTGCCCATGGTGCCTCCAATATTTAATAGTAAGAATAATTCTTATTCTTAATATTAATCATGAAAACCTTTCACGTCAAGATAATTTTTCTTCTTCAAAACAGAAACCGGACAGGCAGGTCGTCTGTCCGGTCCGGTTCCGGTGTTTGTATTTTTCGGCAAGAAAAGATGTCCGCCGTTTCAGTCGCGGTTGACCACCGTAGGCGGCTCTTCCAGAAGCTCCGGGTTGGCCAGATAGTGTTTCAGCCTCTGGCACACCTGCGCGAAATAACTTCCGGGGCAGATGCGTTCATCCATTACAATCCCCATAGGGATACAGCGTTCAAACTCGACGCCGCCGTGTCTTCTGACCGGAACTTCCCGCAGATTCCCCATGGAGATAAACACGCTGGTGGTTCCGAATTCATATACATGATGGAAAATATGATTCGTCCGGATGGAAGCCAGGTTTGTAATACCAAGGCTGATATGGAAAGGACTTGCGTCGATCACGGATCTGGGAAGCAGCCCGTGCTTGTCCATGAACTTGAAAATGGCAACGCCTGCTCTGCAGAGTCCCGGAACAGCCAGAAGCTTTCTCATGATCTCGTCCGTTTTGTTGTTGTCCCCTTCCTGGCGGTTTCTTTCGATATACTCGTTCATGATGCGGTGCACATCAAAGATCGTGTTCTCCACATCAAAAAACATCTTGTTCATGGTTCCCTCGCCTGAGGATTTCATGACCACCATCCCTACGGCAAATTCGTTTCTGGCATAGATCCGTTTGTTCATGATAAAACGGTTCAGCGCAGGGAATTCCGCGGCGACCCGGAGATAGCCCGCCAGGACGACGCCAAGGTGTGAAAACTGCAGTCCTTCCGCCCGTTTCTTGTTCAGATACTCCTGGATCGGCCGGAGCGGGAAGTCCAGTTCGATCATATTCATGGAATCATACCGCTTTTCCAGAACATACGGGATGATCGCGTACATGGGTTCCACATCTTTTACCAGTTTTCCGTCTTTTCGCATAAGTTTTCTCCATCCGTTCTCAAAAATGCCCGGCTTTTTGATCCGTTATGCCACACAGACCCAGCCTTCTGTTTCATTATACATCAAGGAGGTTCCGGATATAAATAAACAAGTTTTCTCCGTTTCGTATCCGGTCTAAAAAGGTCCCCCCGCAGCAAACGGGGAGACCTGATTCGGATCATTGTTTGACTTTCCTATCCGTATCAGCCTTCCAGCATCGGGAAGACCTCGATCTCAATGTCGGAAAGCGGATAAGTGACACAGGGATGTACCCAGCCGAAAGTCTTGTCAGCCGCACGTCTTCCGTCAGCCTTGGCAGGCACATAGTACTCGCCCTTGATGAGCCTTGAATGACACCATCCGCACTGTCCGGAACGGCAGTCACTGGGTACCCGGATGCCGGCAGATTCCATAGCGTTCAGCAGGGTCTGCTGGGATCTGCAGGTGGTCTCAAAGGTTTCGCCCCTGACAAGGACCTTTACTGCGAATTCCTTGCCGACCGCCTCTTTCGGGAATTCCGCGTCCACGGCGGGATCGCCGTATTCCCCGGAAAGTTCGAACCGGGCTCTGCGTCTGGGAAGTCCGATCTTCGCGATCTCCTTCTCGGCAAAGTTGTACATCGCTTTCGGTCCGCAGACAAAAACGGAATAATCACCCTCCGGAGCGTATTTCTGAATCAATTCGGCAGTGATGAATCCGTGCTCGTAGCCCTCTTTCTCCTCATCGGAAAGGATGTTCACGATCTTGACCTTACCGCCGGAGCGGGACGCGGCATCCTCAAGCTCATCCTTCAGAAGGATGTTGTCGGCTGTACGGCTTCCGTAGAGGATCGTAAGATTGAAGTCCTCGATCCCATCGGCGATAGCCTGAGCCATGGAATAGAACGGAGTGATCCCGCTTCCGCCGGCGAGGGCGATAACATCTTTCGCGTCACGGAGACCCACGAAATAAAACTCACCCAGCGGTGCGGACAGTGTCAGTTTTGTACCTTCTTTCCAGGTATCGAGAATGAAGTCGGACGCATAGCCGTTGGCGGTCTTCTTCACGGTGATCGCATAGGAATTGCCGTTGTTTCCAAGAGCATCCTTCGGACCGGAAGACAAAGAATACGGTTTGCAGAGTTTCGCTTCCCCGATATCCAGGGAAACACTGATATACTGACCGGCTCTGAAATACGCGAACTCGGAGCAGCCTTTCTCCGTATCGGGAACGATCACAAAAGTCTTCGCGTCTCCCCGGTCCACGACCCGGTCCACCACGCCGAACTGAACGGAGGGATGCAGTTTTTTTGCAAGAACGTTCGCGTTGAAATCAGCTTTCAGAGGCTCCGTGGAACCCTTCGCAATTTCAGCCTCACGCGTTTTGACTTCGTTCAGGAACGGTCCGACGCCGAGACCTTTCAGAACGCTTTTATCGTAATTGTACTTTGCCATTTATCTGCCCTCCTTTTTCATATCCTTCAGCATATACCTTGCCTGTTCCTTGCCGGACAGATATGCCTGTGAAAAGCCGTCCATCTGAGTCCCGTGGCCGCCGCAGAAGCGGAGTCCCTTGATCGTGTAATCGTTCTTGTGACCCGACTGGACTCTGGGGAACATGCCGTCCCAGTCACGGGGCTCATAACCGTACACATCCCCGTAGGGGGTGCCGATGTATCTTGCCCAGGTGACAGGGGAAGCGATAACGATCTCTTCGATATGATCGCGGATGGGTTTTCCGAGATAGTCCTCAAACTGCTTGATGGCCTGGTCCGCGAAAGCTTCCTTGACCTTGAAATAATTCTCCTCGTTGACCACATCGTCCGTCCAGGCATCATCCGCGAAGAATCTGGAGAACTGTACAAAGCAGGTGCCCTCGGGGGAGCAGTCCGGAATCGCCTCGTTGAGGATGGTCACGCAGTTGTCGCGGTGAGTGGCAATACTCTTGGATCCCTCATACTGGAGATCATTCTCGCCCGTATGCCGCAGGAATGTGTCATATGCCTTGAAACCGAGTTCCTCATAGGGGATATCCAGCGCCACGTTCACGATCTGGCAGGTGGAGCCCAGTTTACGGGCATTACCAAGTTTCTTCTCACGTTCCGGCACTTCCTTGGGATCGATCATTTTGCCGAACACGGTATGGGGCATCAGGTTGGAGATCACATATTTGCATGGAATATAGCTTCCGTCGATCAGCCGGACACCGAGGACTTCTCCGTTTTTCACATCAAACTCTTTGACTTCCGTGTTGTACCAGATGTCTCCGCCGTTGTCCCGGATCGCTTTGTCAAACGCAAGGGAAAGTTCATGACTCCTGTCTTTCACGATCCACGGTTTTTTGGAAACATACGTATAGGTCATGAAAGCATAAACAGCAAAGCTCATATGCTTGGAGTTCGCGCAAACATAGTCCCAATAAGATTCATAGATCTGACGGGCTTTGTCCGGAACACCGATCTTCCGGAGCATTTCATCGGTGGATACCGGGACGGTCTTCATAAGATCCGCCCATTTCAGGAGCATGGCCACCTTTGCCAGGCCTTCCGGCTCATTGTTGTAACTCGCAAGCCAGTCAACACCGTCGCAAAGCATTCTGGACAGTTCCATGACCGTCCGCATGCTCTCTTTGGAACCGGGAACAGCCTTCTCCATTCCGTCGATAAACGCCTCGACACCGTCGGGAAGCGTCACGTCATAGGAATCTTCCGGATCCGTCGAAATGGTGCGGAAAGCCTCGTTGACCCCCACCCACTGGACATTCATCTTGTACTCGTCATCGATGAGCTTTCTGACCGCTCCCGCTTTCTCTCCTTCTCCGACCTGGCACATTTCGTGAAGCGTCGCCTCAAACTCGAATCTGCCCCTGACAAAGCTTGTCGCGCACCCGCCGGGAAGATTGTGCTTCTCCAGCACGAGTACCTTCTTGCCCTGTGTGGCGAGATACGCGGCCGCAGAAAGCCCGCCGTTTCCGGCGCCCACCACGACCACATCGTATTTGTCTAATTTCATTGACCACATGCTCCTTTCTTGATATCGCAATGATATTTATTTAAAACAGTTTTGATATCCTCATTTCACCGCTGCGCGGATTTCTCGCCTCTGTCTCACATCCGTTTTAAAAGAGCAACTTCTCGTACAGTTTCCTGTCTGTGTTCCCAAACACATTGAAGATCACCCGACGGATGCCGCCGCTGTTCTCCAGATACTGTCCGACCGTCTCAACCGCGATCTGCGCCGCCCGGTCCTGGGGAAAATTAAAAACGCCGGTGGAGATACAGCAGAAAGCGATAGATTCGCACCCGTTTCTCTCCGCAACATCCAGACAGGACGTGTAACAGCTCCTCAGCAGTTCCACCTCTTCGTCTCTAAGCGTCCCTCCGACGATCGGGCCCACCGTGTGGATCACATACTTCGCGGGCAGATTGTACGCCGGCGTGATCTTTGCCGTCCCGGTCGGTTCCTCATGTCCCTGCCTGCGCATCAGCTCATCACAGTCCAGACGGAGTTGGATGCCCGCATAGGTATGTATGCAGTTATCGATACAGGCATGGCAGGGAAGAAAGCAGCCAAGCATCTGGCTGTTTGCCGCGTTAACGATCGCATCGCATTTCAGCGTAGTGATATCCCCCTGCCAGAGGAACATCCTTGGATCGCGTTTTGACGGAGAAAGCATTTCGGCATCCGTAATACCTCGCCGGTCATTTTCTTCCGTCAGGAACTCGTCCTGGATCTTCAGAAACCCGTCGGGGGCAGCTTTCGGCATGCGCACGTTGAAGAGGGATCTCAGCAGACGGAACTGCTCTTCCGCGTCCTCCGGTATTTCCGTTCCGGCATACCGCGGGCTTTCTTTTAGAAGAGTTCTAATGAGCCAAATACGCTGCTCATCGTGTGTCATATTCCTCCCCCTTTCTCCGTTTTGATGTTCCGCAAATTCATTGTATCCCAAACGCATTTCCGCTTCAACGCAAACATGAAAAGCAGTCCGTCTGTCTTTTCAAATAGCCTGATTTCATGTAAACTGAAGTCACTAGCATACGAATCATTGACTGGGGGAAAACAAGAATGCCGAAACTCCGCAGATGGGTCTGCATCCTTACAATACTTGTATTCCTTTCTTCGCTTCTTCCCGTTTCTGAAGCCGCATCCGGAAAAAATGTCCGGATCGGCTATTTCACCGAGCCCAACCTGATGGACGGCGCGGAAGAAGGCGCCTATAAGTCCGGGTACATCTACGAATACATCCAGGAGCTAACGGATTATACCGGCTGGCGGTACGAGTACGAATACGGAAGTTTCAGTGAACTGTATCAAAAACTTCTTTCCGGCGAGATTGACATGCTGCCATATGTCACATACACGGAGAAACGCACCTCGGAAGTTCTGTTCCCGGATCAGGAGTTGGGCACCGAGACCTTATGCCTCGCTGCGCTGAAAGATGTCAGCGTCAGTCCCGATTTCCAGGAAGTGAACGGAAAGAAAGTGGGAACCCTGCAGGGATCCTATCATATCGGCGTTTTTAACAGTCTTATGGAGGAGAATAATGTCTCCTTCGAATGGGTGGAATTCACTTCACCCGAGGACCGCTGGAATGCGCTGGCAAACGGTGATGTGGATTTCACCATTGAAAACAGCACCGTGTTTCCCACGGTTGAAATGCATATCGTACGTGTTCTGAGCGAAGCCAGCAGATATTGTCTGGCCATCAACATGGACCGGAAAGACCTTTTGGAGGAGTGCAACACAGCCATGACCGCCCTCCTGCGTGATAACCCCGCTTTCGTCAGCAGCCTTGAAAGTAAATATTTCAAAGACTCCCCCTGGTACAAAGAGATTCCGGACAGCGGAAAAGCCTGGCTGAAAAACCACGATGTGCTCCGGATCGCCTCTTTTACCAATGACGGCCCCTACATCTTCAAACAGGGCGGAGATATCGTAGGCGTAGCCCCCGGATATGTGGACATCATGCTTAGCAACCTGAACATTGATATCCCGGTGGAATGGCATCTTTATGACACCATGCAGCAAATGCTGGACGCTCTGAACAGCGGTGAAGTGGATGCCATCAACCCGTTCTATCACAACTATTATGATGCTGAGCAAAGCGGTGTCCTGATCTCTTCCACGGTTATCGGTGTCGGCATGGGGCTTCTGTATCTCGGGGATTACACCTCGGATACCATTTCCCGGATCGCCACGCCGAATACCAGGCTGGGAGCAGCCTTTGCAAGAGACAACTTCCCGGACTCCGAGATCATAGGCTGCGAGGATGTATATGAATGCATTGACAAGGTGCTCAGCGGAGAAGCGGACTGCGTCCTCCTGCATGCCAGTTCTCTGAGAAGGATAGCAAAAGAGTACAGCCAGAATTTCACCATCCATACTCTGAACACCATGTGTGAAATCTGTTTCGCCACCACAGCGGAAAACGCAGGGCTGATCAGCATCATCAACAAATCTGTCCCCTTCGTCACAGGCATTCAGATCAATGCTTTGGAAAACAAATACAGCATCAACGAAGCAGGGGCAGGTCTGACTCTGGGGCAGTACCTGAAAGCGAATCCGGCAGTCGGATACGGCTTCGCCGTTCTTGCCGCCGCTGTCATTGCCGTCATCGCGGCGATCCTTATCAAGAGGCGAACGGAGCGTCAGTACGCGAAGCAACTGGCGGAGAACAATACGCAGTTGGAAAAAGCCAAGCAGGAAGCGGAAGCCGCCAACAGTTCCAAGACATCTTTCCTGTTCAACATGTCTCACGATATCCGGACACCCATGAATGCCATTATGGGTTTCACCACCCGGGCGCTGAAACATGCGGATGACAAGGAGATCCTCACTGACAGTCTCAACAAGATCCAGGTCTCCGGTGATATGCTGCTTACTCTCATCAACGATGTTCTGGATATGAGCCGTGTGGAAAGCGGCGCCGTTTCCATCAATGAATCACCCGGCGATGTCTATCTGTCGTTTTACCACACCGAACCTTCTCTCCGGGGGCTTGCCGCCGGCAAGAACATTGATCTGTCCTTTGAGTTCAAAAATATCCGCGACAGGTATGTCTATGCCGATTTTTCCCACGCAAACCGCATTCTTCTGAATGTCATCTCCAATGCCATCAAATATACAAATGAGGGCGGCTGGGTCAGGGTCACCGTGGAACAGCTTCCGGGCTATCAGGACGGAAAAGGGCTGTACCGCTACACCGTCTCGGACAATGGAATCGGAATGAGCGAAGACTTCCTGAAAAACAGCCTGTTTAAAACATTCTCCCGGGAAAGCAACGCAATGGTCACCGGAATCCAGGGTTCCGGTCTCGGACTTGCTGTCAGTAAAAAATTCACGGAGCTTCTCGGCGGCACCATTGAATGCGAAAGCCGTCAGGGCGTCGGAACGAATTTCTATATCACACTTCCCTGCAGGATCCAGGAGGAAGCCAATCCGCACCAGCAAACAGAGCCGGATGGAAACAAGAGCGAACTCTTCGCTGAAGATAAGTGTATTCTCTTGGCGGAAGATAATTTCCTGAACAGCGAGATCGCTGTAGAATTGCTGGAAGAAAAAGGATTCGCCGTGGAAACGGCAGAGAACGGTGTAGAGGCAGTCAACCTGATCCGTCAAAAAGGTCCCGCCTATTATGCATTGGTCCTGATGGACATCCAGATGCCCTTCATGGACGGGTATGAAGCCGCCAGAACCATCCGCCAGTTATACCCGGATGTGCATATTCCAATTATCGCATTATCAGCAAACGCCTTTGAAGAAGATAAGCAGAAAGCTTTGGAGGCGGGCATGGACGACCACGTAGCCAAGCCCATTGATGTCCAGAAACTCATGGACAGTATGGCAAAGTTTATCGGGTAACATTGACTGCCTCAGCAGTACCGCCTTCGTATCCATCCGGGAAGCGTTCCTGCTGTTTCCCGGGGTTTTCGGCGGTTCAGAAAATTCCAGGCCGGAAATCAAAGAGCGATAAACTGTTTTGCTTCCTCGGTTTTTGGGTTGTTTATTACTTCCTTTGCGGGTCCGCGTTCACAAAGCCTGCCCTTATCAAGGAACAGCAACTCATCGGCAAGTCTTTCTGCCTGCCCTGCCGAATGGGTTATTAGAATAACAGTTGCACCTCTGCTTTGCCGGTATTCTTCAATAAGTTTCTCTGTTTCAAAGGTGCTCTCCACATCCATCGCTGCAGTAGGTTCATCCAGAATCAAAAGACTGTGATCTCCGCACAGCACTCTGGCAAGCGCCAGTTTGGCCGTCTCTCCTCCGGAAAGCTTTTTGGCATTCGAATCTGAAAGTTCCGAAAGTCCCAGTCTTGAAATGATTTCATCTGCCCTGTCCCCGGATGTGCAGGAAAGCATGACATTCCTTTTAACACTCATCCGAAATGCAAAGCTTTTTTGGGGCAAATATGCAACTGCTTCATTCTCTATTCCGTTTTCAAGAGCCGCGAATCTGGCGAATGTACTTTTCCCGCACCCGTTGGCGCCCATAATCGCGTATATCTTGCCCGGTTTAAATTCCAGCTCCGGAAGATCAAGCACCACCCGGTCTCCAAAGCTCTTTTTTACAGCTTTACTTTTCACGGGTTACCTTCTTCTCCACAAAATAGGTCAGGATGTTTACAACAAGAGCAATGAATATCAGTATCAGCCCGAGTCCCAAGGCTCTTGACAGATCTCCCTTGTTTGTATATTCCATGATTGACGTCGTCATTACATTTGTCTTCCATGCTATGGCGCCGCCTACCATGGACACCGCTCCGACTTCGGCGATCGCTCTGGAAAAAGCCAAAAGAAAAGCAAAGAAAATCTGGAAAACGCATTCGTTCAGCAGCAGGAGGAACTTCTTCCCCTTTTTCAGCCTCAATCCTCCGGCGCTTTCCAGAACGGGTCCCGCAACAGACCCGACAAAGCTTTCCATGGTTCCTGCAACAATGGGAGTGATAAGAGCGATTTGAGCAAGGACCATCAATTCCACGCTGTACATAAGGTGAAATGCTCTCAGCGGACCCACCCCGGAAAAAAGAATATAAAAAATCAATCCGCAGACTACAGGCGGCATGGCCATCAGCGTCCTGTTTATCACAGACAGAACGCTTCTGCCTCTGAATTTGCACGCTCCCAGTAAAATACCAAGTGGCACTCCGAGAAGGAGTGCCACAAATGAGCTCGTTAAACTCATCCTCGCTGTAGTAGAGAGAATGTTCAGTAATTCAGCATCCTGACTGAAAATTAATGAAATTGCCTCTTCAATTGCGGTCCCCACGGTTTACTCGGTAAGTCCGCCATTCTTGTAGAATGTCAGGAATGTAGCCTTGTCTGAGAGAATATAAGCCCCCGTCTCAAGTGCCATTTTCAGACACGCACCCATTCCGGCGTTGGAGTAGGTATACCATTTATAGTTTGCTATGCTTGCGGAATCTGTCGTGATCCCCAGGGCTTCCGGCCAAAGCGAGATCTCTTTTGTGTGTGTCCCGGAGTTGTCCCCTCTGGAAACAAACGGGAATCCGCCGTCAGCAATTGCTTTGAATGCATCCTTTACGCTCGCGGCTTCCTTAACCTTTGCCGGATCTTCGGCAGGCCCGCAAAGAACAAAATAGTTGTACATAAAGCTGTTGCGTTCGGAAGAAAGACCGTTCACAACATAGGAGAACCCCTCTTCAACAAACTTCTCTTCCTGGGCTTTCGCATGTACAAGAATGACATCCGCGTTCCCCGCTTTAGCTGCCGCAATGGCTTTTCCTGTTCCCGCGGAAGCAACTTCTACACTGTATCCGTACTTTCCTTCAAAGATCGGAAGCAGATACCCGAGAAGTCCGCTGTCCTTCACGGACGTGGTAGTTGAAAGGCGGATCGTCTTTGTTTCTTCTGTTGCTGCGGGAATCTCCTCTTTTGATACGGGGCGGTCTTCTTTGAGATAGAACAGATACTCGCCGTAATCCGCATATCCGTATTCCGCGGCAGCCTTTTCGCCCTCCTCGGAAAGGATCCAGTTGATCAGAGCCTCCGCGCCGGCCGTGTTGATCTTGACAGTAGAAGCATCCACGGAATTTCCGTCAGCATCAACCCACGGTGCTTCTGGATTAATGGCCATGATCGTATAGGTGTTGATCATGTCATTATCCGCCTCATAAAGAATGTGCAGATTGATTCCAGCTGCTTCCGCTCCGGAATCCTTATCCGCAGTCTTGCCGCAAGCAACGGCGCAGAGTACCGTCACCAAGGCAAGAAAGATTGCCAGTGCCTTTTTCATAAATATTTTCTCCTTTTCAAACATGGAAGGCACAACTGTTTCCGGCTGCACCCTTATGTAAATTAATTACCGGGCTGCCGCCATACCTTTCCGGCTTCAGGCAAACAGTCTCGGAGAATTATCTGTATTTTATACTATCCTTCGCATATCGTGCAACCAACTACGCTGGGTCCCTCAAAAAAAGCTCCCTCTGAAAAATCAGCGGGAGCTGCAAACTATGTGTTTTCTAACAATATGCGCAGAATATCTTCCACGCCTTTCCGGGCGGTCAATACAGCTTTGCGCCTGCAGGAATATGAGGATCCACCATCAGCAGATGAAGTTCTTCCTCTTCCCCGCGTTTGTTGACCGCGGAAATCAGCATACCGCAGGAATCAATCCCCATCATGGGCCTCGGCGGGAGATTAGTAATAGCGATACAGGTTTTCCCGATAAGCTCTTCGGGTTCATAAAACGCATGGATCCCGCTTAAAATGGTCCTGTTTTCACCGCTTCCGTCATCCAGAGTAAACTTCAGGAGTTTCTTGGACTTGGGAACTGCCTCGCAGTCAAGAACCTTCACCGCACGGAAGTCACTCTTTGAGAATGTCTCAAAGTCAACAAGATCGGCAAACAGAGGCTCGATCACAACATTTGAAAAGTCGATCTTCTCCTCAACCGCAGATGTTTCCTGGACAGCTCCCACCGGAGAATCCGCTGCCTTTTCTGCCTTCTTCTCCCCCTCCAGCGGTTTCATGGTCGGGATTTCATGACTTGTGCTATTTTTCACTAACATATCCCTCCGTAGTTCCTCATATCTCCCATCTCTATTCTCCCCGATAGTCATATATCGGCATATCTGCTCGTATATAATCGGCGTATTGGTGACGAAAATGGAGATGTTGGAGAAGACATCTATAAGAGCCGTCGATTAGACACTACACTTAGGACAAAAAATTATATCATATAAATCTCCAAATTTCAAGATGTTCGGCAGCATTGCCTCAACTCCACCGGAAATTTATCTCTGCTTTCTCCATTGCTCGAACCGCCTTCGGGCGGTTTCTATATCAGCCATATTATCTGAGGTAATATAAATATGTATAGAGCGGAGTGCCTTCTTTATTAACACGCAGATGATTTCGGGATCATTTCTTGCGGAAATGCAAACGCACTTTATTCCTCTTACCTTACATAAGTGATCTGCTACCGTAAACGTATCGCGTTCTGTTTTAGTCCCTCTATCTATAACAACAAAGGCAAGCCTTGATTCGGGTATGTAAGCATCAAGCAAGACTCCTGTTATTGTTTCATCATTTAATATAACATCGACATCATGGCTACCACAGTATAGCAGTATAAGCAGTTGTGGCAACACACGCAGGAATTCTTTCTCACAAATTTTGCAGCCTGCTTGCCCGATTGTTCTATTTGAAATCTTATCTTTCCACGAATGACCATGCGAGCATTTCCACCAGACAGGTTTCATAGAATTTCTGGACACCTCTGTCGGAGTCAGTTTGTTCTTTTCATAATCCCATTCGCATAACAGGTCGGAATCTGTTGTTGCAAGGTCGTTATAGCCTTTCAAAACGGCGCGATCAGCGCATACGGGGCATATTGTTCCTTTTACACGAGCTTTAATAACGGATTTCCATTCATACCCACATGTACTGCACGTCCACCACACGTTTAATGTGGACTTGGCGTTTACCATATCCGGTTTCAATTCTCCGTTACGTTCAGACCATTCACAAGCTAAGTCGGGATGAGTTGTAGCAAAATCGTTGAAGCCTTTCAGAGTTTTTATTCCGCTGCAATATGGGCATTTACTTCCGTCCGATCTGGTAGAAATCAGTGTGAACCACTCGTGTCCCTTACTGCACCGCCACCACACTTTCTTGTTGGCAAAAGCTGTAACCTGTGACGGACGCAACGGCAGATTTCTCGGAGACCATTCCTTTGCGACCTCCGGAAACAGCGTCTCCAAATCATTGAATCCTGCCAGCACCGCATTATGAGAGCAATATGGACAACCCGTACCGGCTACACGACTTTTGACCGATGCCGACCATTCATGTCCGCAATTTCCACGCCATATTACTTTTCTATGTGTTCCTGATCCAACCATCGTCGGCTCAAGAGGATAGTTCTTTGGAGACCATTCGCTTGCAAGCTCCGGATGTAATGTAGCCAGGTCGTTGATACCAGCGACAATTCTTGCATTAGCACAGATGGGACACTTCTCTCCGTGAGAACGTGCCTTGGCACTTGTCTGCCATTCATGACCGCAAGGGCCTATCCACCAGTATAGTTTATTCGAGCCAAACGGAACCTCGTCCGGTGTTAGTGGAAGATTCTTTGGCGACCATTCGGGAACAAGCTCAGGTCTCATTTTTGATATACTGTTGTCCATACCAAAAGCTCCTTGAAAATCTTTGCCCTTAGTATATGTAATTCTCGCTGATTTGAGAAATGTGCAAATCAGCAGAAAGATGCCACAAGGCAGATTTCCTCGTGGCATCCATTGGCTTAGGGATTTACAAATCCCATTTTCATCATTGTAATTCTGTTCAGATCTTGTATGGTCATATTATCAACGTCTTCCGGCTTGGTGATATACTTCGCAATTTCCTTTTGCTTCATCTCATCCATAGCATCCACATAAATGTTCATCGTCGTAGAAATATCTACATGTCCGAGAATGTCCTGAATTACTTTCAGGTTAACTCCAGATTCACAAAGACGGGTAGCGAATGTATGGCGGAGAATATGGCAGCTAAAGTCAGGCAATAAAGTCGGTTTCTTATCAAGATCGTTTTCGAGCAACACTTTGTCGTTGCAATCCCTCATAATACGTTTTAAGGCTTTGTTGAGTGTGCCTTGATGCTGAACCTCTCCAAAGCGATTCACGAAAATGAAATCATCATATCCGTCAATCCTTGCCTTACTTACAATTCCGTTATCTGCTTGATACTGGCGTTCCATTTCAAACGCTTCTCTTACACCGTCAATAATTGGGATATTCCTTTTGCCTGCATCTGTCTTTGGCGTATTGATGCTGAAATAAGTTCCGAAATCGTCACGATGGTTGTAGTAGACCAGAGTGTGATTAACACTGATAAATCCTTGCTCGAAATCTACGTCCCTCCATCTGAGTCCCGTGATTTCACCAACGCGCATTCCAGTATTGACCATGATGTAAAAGATCGGATACCAGTGCTTATACTTTTCCGTCTCTCTAATGTAATTCAGGAAGAGCTCCTGCTGTGCTACGGATAAAGCTTTCTTCTTTTCAACCTCATGACCGTGTGCTGCTTTCAGTTCTTTCAGCATTTTATCGGTGGGGTTGCCTCGAATGTAGTTATCGTCCACAGCCACCTGAAAAACTTGATGGAGCACATTATGAATACCATCTATCGTCGAAATCTTCAGATGCTTATCATCGGCAAGGTTGTTATAGAAACGTTTCACGTCAGATTTTACGACCTGCACTACACGCTTTTTTCCAAAAGTCGGCATGACAAACATCTCATACATGTAAACGTAGTTTTGAAAGGTGCTGTCCTTAATGCCACGCTTAAGCTCTTTCCAAAGGTTGAAACAGTCATTGACCGTAAGACCTTTTACATCAGTTTTGATGCCATCGTGCTTATCTGCGGCAAGTTCTTCTTCAAGTTCTCTTAGCTTATCCAGCGTAGGTGCAAAGGTCGAATGACGCACCCCATCCGGTGTAGTCCAGCGATATTCATAGCCATACGGCTTTTCCGTTTCGCCTGTGCGAAGTCTGACGCGGTGACTGTCAAATCGCACATTCTTTTTCACTGTTTTTCCCATAAAGGTTCTCCTTTCTTAGATGGAAACGGACTTCTCGATGTATTCGTCCAGTTTTTTTCTCTTAAAAAGTCTCTTTCGCCCGATCCACAAAATAAAGTCGCAGTCTTCTCTGTTTGACAGTTTGCAAAGCTTGTCCCTTCCGATACCCGAATAAGCAACGGCTTCTTCCAATGTCAATGCAGCCTTTTCCCATACCGGAACAAGCTCCGTCTTTTCATTTTTGTTCATTCCAATATCCTCCTTGCGATATATTGGTAATAGGATACTGGATTTCATTTTCTTTTCCCAATGTGCAAACCAGCTTTATATAGCCGATTTGCACATTTGACAATCAGATGGAATATGCTTTCATGAGATATTCAAGCAGTTTGTCTCTTTTGAACAATCGCTTATTGCCAACCCAAAGAACAAACTCACAATCCGGTTTATCTGATAACTCACAAAGCTTATGCCTTCCAATACCGGTGAACTCAGCCGCTTCAAGTAACGTCATCATTGGCTTATCTTTCAGCTTGACCTGCTTAGTTTCGTCAATATCCATTGTGAACCTCCTTATCCCAAATCGAGGCTCACGCGTAGAGCCGTATTGACTTGTTTCATAGTTTTGCTATCTATGGTGCCCACATAATCCAAGATGCGTTTCCGATCTATCGTTCTGACCTGTTCAAGAAGCGCAATGGAATAATCGGTAAGTCCAAATCTTTCTCCAATCTCAACATGAGTAGGCATCGTCTGCTTTTTTATCTTGCTTGTCAGCGGTGCAACAATCACGGTCGGGCTGAACTTATTACCTACATCATTCTGAATAACAATTACCGGGCGGATACCGCTTTGCTCAGAACCAATCGTTTCTCCGAGATCGGCAAAAACTATATCTCCTTTATGAATTTCCATGTATTTGGCGTTTTTCATTTTTGACCTCCAGTTGTGAATTGATTTGTCCCACAACCCTTTACCGCAACTTTTGAGGTCAAAAAGCGAAGTGCTTTTTCAATTTTTTTCAAAGAATTTTATGACATACTCTTTGAACATTTCTTTCCACAACTGTACTGAGCGTTCTGAAACGCCATATTTTTCACTGAGAATACCCGTAGCCTCTTTTTTCAGCCCGCATAAGTACAGATCCATCATTTCAACCGCCCAATATTTCCAAACAGATAGCTCCTGTGTCAGTTTATCTATAACCATCTCTTCGTGAGCAGCTCTTTCCAAATCATAATCTGCTGCGATAATATCTTCGTAAGTGAGTTCTGTCCTCGGAATACCTTGCGAGGTTGAAACAAATTCATACTGATTGCCACATTTTCTGTTTCGTTCACTCATTTCATGCTCCGAGTGCCATTTGTCGTATTCTTTCTTTTCCGTTTCAATAAACATACGATCAATCTCTCCGCAGTCCTCGAAACTATCGCAAACGAAGAACCGACGCTGTTCACGTGGAAGCGTCCTATTTGTTTTCAATACTTGGTCCCATTGTTCTTTTGTCGCAACAATAAGTTCCTTCTTATCCGCATTGATGTCTTTGTAAATAAGGTATGTATTTTTCATTTGAGTTCCTTTCCCGCGTTTGCGGGAAGGAACTCCTAACACAGTACGAAGCTAATAAACGCGCAAAAAAAGCACCGTCGAATCGAACCAAGACACATGGATATTACTATCTCATAGTCTCAATTCGGCTTCGTACGGTGCTTGGTAGTTTTTCAGCCCTTTCGGGTCCTGCTCCGCTCGCGCGATTAAAAGTCGATTTTATTATTTGGTTTTATTGGTTTTATCTAAGAGGTTTTTTTCTGCTTCTCGAAGTGATACGATAAGTCCCTCTCTTTTTTATTGTTCTGAACATTGCGGTATCAATAAGCTCGTTGAACTTGCATTTCTGGCACTTCACTCGTGTTATATGGTGATCTGTGCCGTAAACCTCAAGAAGATGAAATCCACAGTTCGGACATTTTATCTCCCGCTTAACAAGTCTTTCGGCCTGCCGCCTGGACACTTCCAGCTTACTGACTATTTCAACCGGCAGTGGTTTCTGATACCTTTCTGCTACTGTTTGCATCATGACGGCATCACACCTCCTCGATTAAACGAAGAGAGATACTCGTCAATAGGATGAAGGTCTATCAGATTTAGCTCCTTTAATCTTGTGAATAGCGGCGAGTAGTTCACTCCCATTGCATCAGCCATTTTCTGAACGATTATCTTCTGATCCTGTGCCATTACGTAACCGTCATAGGCCACGATATTATTACCGCCGTTATACTTTTTCAATACTCTCGAAACGAGAAATAAGGGCATCAAGAAGCATGCTGCTGCACGGTTCGTAAACGCTTCGTTGATAGACATCATTTCGTGAAGCATATCTTGCGTATAAGTCATTTCGCCGTCAAACTCGCTGTGGAAAGCAGCATTTGTTTGAGCTGGAATATGCTTTGCAATAACAAAATGAGCTCCTTCATGCGCTATCGTGAATCTCTTTTTTCCAATTTCACTTGGTCTTTGTAAGTAGTTTTCAATTACTGCGGTTCCCGCCGGATAGAGCACTTGCACTTTTTGATTTCCGCGCATGACCCATATCGGGCGAAATCCGTCTGATAAAAAGCCTATCCTTCCCGGATCAGGCTCAGCGAATGTCTCGTAGACGATTGGAATACCCAGATATTCCGTGACAAAGGCTTCAATGTCCACACAATGCGCATTCGTATAATGTTTGCGCTTCATGAAATCCTTTATCAAGGCTTCACAGAGGTTTTCGATCTCGTCATAAGTAGCGAATTTCTTCACTGCCTACACCTCCTGTCAAAGCCATCACATACCATTCGTGATTGACTCGGTAAATATATTTTTCCGCACTACCGATTATTACCGTGTAGCGAATTCCTTCATATTCATTAGCTGAAGAAGCTCCGTGATACAATACCCGCGAAATTGGAAAGCGACGACCATCGCTCCAAATTATAGCTCTTGGAATTATTTCTCCGTCAGAGCGTTCTTCAATTTCAACCTCAACAGGTACCTTGTTCAACTCAGTCAAACTCCTTCCTTACAAGCTTTTGATAACATGCTTGGCAACTCCCTGAACAGTGAGTTCGTTGACCAAAATAGTCTTTCCGGGATAAACCGCCTCGTTCATATATTCAAGAATAACCTTATGATTTTCATCGAAGCCAGCAAACCGTTTCAATGTGTTTTGGCTTTGATCATCAAGGGCAACAACAATATCTCCAATTTCTGCGTTAGGCTGCTTCAAGATAACGACCAGATCGCCTTCTGAAATTCCGGCATCTTCCATGGAATCACCTTTTGCGCGGAGGATATAAAAATCTCCCTTCCCAAAGAGGTTTGTCGGAAGATTTACATACTCTTCGACGTACTCTTCTTCTGCTTGTGCTTCCCCACAGGGTATACTGCCGACGATCGCCGCCCGCGCCGTATTCATAGTACGATGGTTGAGTTCCTTTGTATCTATGCTATTGCCATCGTACGCAAGTAGACCTTCTTCGTTCATTTCCATAAGGTATCGATATATCGTTGACTTATTAACGCCCAACTCGTCACCGATTTCTTTCAACGATGGTGTTCTGCCGGCATTACGTTTCCAGTCATTCACAACATCGTAAATCTTGTTTTTGAAATCAATACTTCTTGAACGCATCTTCTTATACTGTTCGGGTTCAACCTAAATAGCCACCACGGGCTCACCTAAAAAAGCCAAATTGAGATCAAAAGAAAAAGCCATCGCTTTTGCCTTTCAAAGCCTTTATACTGAAAAGTGACCAACAACCCAGTAGAAAGGATGGATATGAAAGGAATAAAAAGCAGTGGCTTCCTGCCCATTATAGCACAAGCCATTGCAGAAATGGAAGAGGCATACGGCGAGTTTTCCAGCCTTGATCAGATCAATTTGGCTGAACTGGAACGACGCACCGGACTTTCCCGGTCAAAGCTGCGCCGTCTCAAGGCAAACGGATTTCAAGTGACGCCGTGCGCAAAACCGCAGCCAAAGAAGGAACACATTCTTGACGGATACAGTTCTGTACTGGATGCCATGCTACGCAATGGCATCAGCAACTCAGTGGTATGCCATGAACGCCTGCAAGAGATGGGATTCAGCGGAAGCTGCAGTACCGTGAAGCGGTACATCGCCGCTCACAGGTATCTCATTCCCGCAAAGCGTCAGCAGGTTGCGCCGCAAGGAAATCGCGGCCGTCGGTATCTGACGGAACCGGGAGAAGCCTACCAGATGGACTGGGGCTTTACGGATGTCCTGACGCCGGACGGATGTGAATACCGAGCCGCCTGCTTTGCCATGATCTGCCACCACTGCGGATCACGTTACATTGAGTTCTTTCCCAATGCCAAGCAGGAAAACCTGTTTATTGGGATGATCCACGCATTTCAGTACATGGGTGTTCCAAGAAGCGTCCTGACCGACAACATGAAAAGTGTCGTCATCCGCAGAAATCTGGAAGGTCATCCGGTATGGCAAAAAGATTATGAAGCCTTTATGAAAGCTGTTGGGTTTGAAACGAAGCTCTGTAAGCCAAGACACCCATACACCAAGGGCAAAGTAGAACGGCTGGTTCGCTTCGTAAAAGACAACTTTCTTGCCGACCGGGTCTTCTACAATATTACAGATCTGAACTGGCAGGCTCTGGAATGGTGCAACAACAAAAATGACACCTATTTCCGCAATGTAGACGGGATTCCGCATCTGCTGCATACAGATTACTGCAGTGAGCATCTTCATGCACTTCCAAAGACGGATGTGCTGCGGTTTTATCTCTGCCCGGAGCGCAAGATTTCCTTTGACGGCTTTGTAAATTACGAGGGACGGCGATTCGGCGTTCCGTACAGTTATACCGGGGCAACCGTCAGAGTTTCTCGGAACGGCGATACACTCTATGTCTACTCTGCTGATCTGCGTGTGCTGCTCACGACACATGACGTGACCTGGAGCCGTCGGGACAGCTTCTGCGAAGGACAATATGAAGAACTGCCGCAGCCGGAGGAATACCCGACGATGCCGGTAAGGACGCAGATCCTGCAAATACCGAAATCTACGGGCGGTCTCTCCTTTGAGAAGTTCAATTTTGACGAGGAGGATCCGGAATGAACGAAACGGCATTTGAAAAGCTTCGGACGGCGGCGCAGGTACTGAAGCTGGACTTTTCTACGGAAGAGTTCGCTAACTTTGCCGAGGAGCACGCTTTAACCGAGGAAGCAATCGTTGCGGTGCAGGAAGTCTTTACACACCTCAGCGAAAAGAAGCGGCAAACAACAATACAGACCTTGCTGAAGATGAGCCGCCTGCCGACCAAAGAGCCGAAAACCTTTGAAAACTTCGATTTCTCCCTGCTGAAAGGGAAAGATGTGGAACGATTAAAGGCATTGCCGTCACTGTCTGCCATCTACTCTCACCGCAATTTGGCTTTCATTGGGCCTGCAGGAACAGGAAAGACGCATCTGGCACAGGCATTTGGTTATTCCTGTTGCCAGCACGGCATGAAGACATACTTCATAAAAGCATCTGAATTGCGAGACCGTTTCGCTGCCGCCAGACGCGCCGGAAAGACGGATTCCTGTCTCAACGGACTGGTAAGACCATCCTGTCTCATAATTGACGAGATTGGCCACTGTGCTTTTGACAAAGAGAGTACCCGGTTGTTTTTTGATCTCATTGACCGCCGCTACAACAAAGAAGGCAATTACAATATGATCTTTACCAGCAACAAGAACCCTGCTCTCTGGCGAGAAGACTTCGATGAGGATGCGACTTTGCTCTGCGCTTTGGACCGCATCTTCGATGACGCAATGGTCTTCAAGCTGCGTGGTGAAAGCTTCCGTGGAAAGAAGCTTGAAACGGTTTCGCTGCAGACTGGCAAGGTCAAGGCTGTTGAGCCGATGACCGAAACGAAAGAATAATACATTAGCCAATCTGGGTTGTTTGGTCGCCCCGGTTGATCTCAAATTGGTTATTTTAGTTGAGCCCGTAATGGTCGTTTCAGCTGACCGCTAACAATACCTCTCTTTGCTCTATCAGCAACGCTCGTTGCATTATCATTATATTCACGGTAGCCGTTCCGGTCAATAGGCGAAAAGAAAGGTGGGTCCATTTGAACCCACCTCTTGACACTTTTTATTTGAATTTTTCCAGTATCCTCTCAAAGCCATCTATAGCTTGTTGTGGAGCTGTAATTTTCATCTTCCCGCCGAAAGAGAATACCCACCCGTAAAATGTTTGACTCAGCGATACTGTTGTTTCCACCACGAAATGTTTACCATCAGCCGGAGCTGTAAATACTTTTTCTCCGAACCGGTCGATAATATGCTTCATCAGATCATTCTCGCAAAGAAGCGTCACACGGCAGTCATTACCATCATACATTGAGAA
>R22__coassemble_682_pt1 | contig 20233 bp, 16 predicted proteins | sample R22__metabat2_high_PE_038 | metagenome-assembled genome bin R22
GGCTACGGCAACGGCTACGGCAAAGGCTATGGCAATGGATACGGCTACGGCAATGGATATGACAACGGAAACGGTTCTGATCAAGAGAATGAAAACAGATTTGAAGGCAACGGCGGAGATACTTTTTCAAGTCCTTGGTGGTGGAGCGGAAACATTCAGGGCGAAGTTCTGAGTGAGATCCATATCTGACGGACGCAAACGGCCTGTATTTTCAAAACATGATTCAAACATGATTGATGAGAGCCCGGTATATACCGGGCTCTTGATTTTATTACCGGACCGAAAAGAATGCTTGTGTTCGATCCTCTGGATCAATCTGTAATATCAAGGCGCATGAACCGAATGATGTCTGACGGAGTTGTTTCGTAGAAAGAAAATCCGAATTTACTGTAAAGGGAAATAGCCCTGTGATTGTCTGCGTGGACTTTCAGAAAAAGGGAGTGGATGCCGGCAGATTTCGCCTTTCGGATAAGAAGGCTGAGCATGGCACTTCCTAGGCCGCGTTCGCTCATGGAATCGCGGACGGCAATACCGATTTCATGCTGCCCATTTCCGCCTGTGACCAGACAGGCACAGCCTGCGGGGACTTCATTGATTTCCGCAAGCAGAAGCAAACAGTCCGACGAATCCGCGATAAGTTCGAGAAAAGAGGCTTCAGAAAGGGTATTACGGAAAAACAGGGGATTCTCAAGAGAAATGAAATCCGTTTCGGACAGAATCCGGCCGGAAAGTTCCTGCAGTTTCACTGCATCCCGCTCCCCCACCGGGCTGTGAAGCAGACATTCGGAACGGTCTTTAAGAAGAATTGTTTTATAACAGAGCATGGATGATCTTTTCTCCAGTCCGGCAGGGAGCCGGTTCTGTAATTCAGTATGTAGTCATTACAAAAGTCAGAACCATTGAAATGAACGCACATATAAAATCAGGATATGAAAAAACCCCCTGAATCAGGGAGTTTTATTGGTAGCGGCGATCTGATTCGAACAGATGACACTCCGGGTATGAACCGAATGCTCTAGCCAACTGAGCTACGCCGCCACAACGGTTGTTCGCAACCGACGGTCTCTAGTATAATTATAAGAAATCGTGTTGTCGAGGATTTTCACTTGGAAAAGGGCTGCCTTCGGATCGGTCTTCGGGGGAGACTTTTCGGGGCGGTACAGGACTTTGTGAACGGGTTTGTGGCATGCCGCTTCCGTGAGTGCTATACTATGCTGCATACGGAAAAAACGGTCTGTACGGAGGGTAAAATATGAGCAGGATAGATCAGGTCCACTCCGAATACAGGGAATTGACGGAACAGCTTATTCGCATGAACCGGTCAATTTCTTTCTTGGAAAGCTGCACATCGGGGCTGCTTTCATCTCTTCTTACAGATACGGAGGGTGCTTCTGCGGTTTTTAAAGGATCGGATGTCGTATACAGCAATGAAGCGAAAGTCGCATCGGGAGTGGATGAGACCGTCATTGAAAAGTTCGGTGTCTATTCTTTAGAAACGGCGGAAGCAATGGCTACGGCATGCAGGGAACGCTTCTGTACGGACATTGGCGTTGGTGTTACTGGCTCCCTCGGTACGGTGGACCCGTCAAATAAAGACAGTGTTCCCGGAGAGGTCTATTTTGCGATCGATATCTGCGGCCGGGTTACGACCTGTTTTATTGAAGTAGATAATTCGTTAAGCCGCTTTGAAGGCAAACTATTTGTTGCGGATGCGGTCTGTAAAAGATTGATGGATCTGGTCAAGCAGAGACGGCGATTGATAGGAGACGAGAGAGAAAATATGGAGAAGACAAATCATGTTGACAAAGCCCGGGACCTTTTTGAACAGGGATACAACTGCGCACAGGCCGTTGCGGGGGCTTTTGCGGAAGATTTTGGATATTCTGTCCCGGATGTGCTCAAGCTGACAGCGGCGCTGGGCGGGGGTGTGGCACGTATGCGGGAGGTATGCGGAACGGTTCTCGGAATTGCCGTCGCGATAGGGATGGCGGAAGGGAAGGAAACGGTCCCGGAGAGAAAGGAAAAAGCGGAACTGTATTCCAGAGTCCAGGCGGTTTCGGACAAGTTCCGCGAGGAGAACGGATCTATTGTATGCGGAGAACTCCTGCAGGTTAAGAGAGACGGATCTGTACCGTCGGTCAGGGACAGCAGTTTCAAAAAGCGTCCATGCAAGGAATATGTCGCGTACGCGGCAGGTTTGCTGGAGCAGTATTTCTACGGGGAACCGGCGGCAACGGAATCCGATTCCAGTTTTTGAAGGATACTGACCAGAAGACGTCTTGCTTCAGAAGGATTGCTGATTCTTACGGTATCTGAAAGATCATTACGCTTGTCTGTGACAGACAGATAGAAGGATTCCCCGGGAGGGCAGAACACTTTGACGGTGTCTCCGGCGATTTCAACGCTTCCCGCACTGCTGCTGATGTCGGCGGCAACATTTGTTTCCAGGAAATCAATATCCTCCGGATAACGGTAGAGCCGAAGATTTTCGGATCCCGTCCGGTTGATCCAGTAGTCGTATATTAAATCATCTTTTTCATTCATCAGTTTGATCCAGGACAGACCGGCGGAAGGATCCTCACTGTATGCCTCCAGTTCCACAAGACCCGGTTCGTCCCCTTCGGCCTCCAGGATACGTATCGTCATGGAGGTAATGCTTTCTTTTTCGGGGAAGGAAACGGCGGTGGGGCATCCGGAAACATCCAGAGGACCAGTCAGAATTTCGGTTCCGTCGCTGAAGGTGATCAGGGATTCGAGAATGTTGCTGTTCCAGTCCGGATTATCATACAGCCATATCTGGGAAAGCGTAACAGGGTCATTGAAATGAACGGAAATGGTTTTCCGGGAATCCTGAGGCGCGGGAGACCAGACATGATCGGAAAAAGTGCATACGACTTCGTTGACATCCGGAATGTCGGCCAGTTTAAAGTCTGTCAGTCTGGAGGCCTCACCGGAAGAGGCTTTGATTATTGCCCGGTACAGCAGGGATTGCGTGGGTCGCAGCCAGAAGACCCGGTCGCCGTTCAGAACGGAGGCGCTTTTGGCAACGGCGTTCTGGGACGCGTGCGCATCAAGCATCCGGTATGTCGTGGAATGGGTCATGAGCCGGGAAACCGCCCGGCTGGAAACCGGAAAGCGGATCCGGCGGTACCAGTTGTAGTAAGAAAATTCAGGAGAAAAACTCAAATGTTCCGGTTGAACAGTAGAGGAGAGGTTCTCCCCCGCGAAATCCGCATCGGCATTCCAGGCAGTGCTGTAGCCGAATCCCTTGAAAACGGCCGGTTGGTACTCAGGACTTTCCCTGAGCAGATCACCCATGACTTCCTCAAAGAGCAGAGAGAGCCCGCGGTGATCCCTGTGCCCGTCCAGATCAATGCAAAAAATGATATCCGGCAGATAACCGGTAAGAACAGAACGTATATCGGACTTCAGGTTGTTTCTTGTATAGGGAGTTCCGTCATGGTAGGCGGGCATATCGTCCGAGCCGTATGTTTTTGTCAGCCCTCCTGCGGAGGTCAGAACTTCATCCGGGGCGGCGTTGTAGATGTGCACATCGCCTTCCCATTGGTCACCGTACCCTAGAAACAGGATATTCTCTTTCGGAATTCCTGCGATCTCAAGCGCATGGATCGCTTCCTGGATACGAATGAGTCCGATTCTTTTTCCACGGAAATCTCCGTTCGTTTCATATACGACGCGAACATTGGAACCCGCTTTAACGAATGATTCCAGCACTCCGCCCAGCAGGCAGGCCTCATCGTCTTCATGCGGAATCAGAACAAGGATATTTTTCCCGCGGAAGGACTGCAGGGAGACATCTGTTTGGGCGGGCGCATCCAGCGAATCCGCGGCTGCATTTCCAAGCCGGGATACATCAAAATCAAAAAGCGGGGAAGAATGGAAAAAGGCACAGGAACACAAAAGCAGGCAATTCGTTTGCAGTAAAATGGATCTGACTGTTTGTGCACAGTGTTTTTTGATACGTTTCAGAACAGATAACACTTTAGATGTCCGGACAATGGGGTACTACTATTTCCTGCGGGTCAGTTTTTTCACCAGAAGAAATACCAATGTGATAAACGCGGCAATGATCAGCAGGAAAACAAACAAAGCCAAAAACAGTTTTAATCCGGATCCGCTGGAGATGAATTGAGCGATATCCGGCGAAGAGGAGTGTGTCGCAACCGGTTCTGCAGGGACCGCTGTCGGGACCGGTGTAGATACCGGAGCGGAATATTCCTCAACGGAGCGGGAAGCGGTGAGAGGAGAAGAAAACAGGGTTCTTCCCTTGTAATTGAGAGAGACGGTGCCGAGCTGTTCTCCTTCGCGGACCGGAGCCGATACCTTGCCGTCATTCAATTCCACGGAGGCAGTCAGGAGTCCCGGATCGTCCTGCAGCATTGCCCTGAGATCATCCCGCATGCTGACAGTCTGACCGGTGAAATCCGCATTCAGAGTCAAAAGACCGTGTTCCGGATCATCGTCCGATGCGTTTTCTACGGAAACCTGTTGCTGACCGAATTTGATGTTTAGTGTCAGATCATCTGAGGAAACGCTTCGGTACGTTGCGAAAATGTTTTCAAAGACGGCGGCGGCGTCCTTGAAACATTTATGGATCCGGTACCCCTTGGTACCGCCGTCTTTCAATCCGAGCAGGACCACGATCAGAGTGGTGCCGTCCTTTTCCGCGGCAGCGACAAGACACTTTCCGCCCTGTACCGTGGAACCCGTTTTACACCCGATGGCATATTCGTAATATTCGCTTTTTTTCTTTTGGATCAGGTTGTTTGTGTTTTCCAGATAAAGTTCGTTCTTCCGGACATCGTTTGCGGGAACGGTGTGATTCGGGGTTGAGACAATCTGTCGGAAAGTCTCGTTCTGCATGGCATATGCCGCGAGGATAGCCATATCACGGGCGGTGGAATAATGGTTTCCCTTGTAAACTCCGCTTGCGGTGACGAAGTTGGTGTGTTCCATTCCGAGTTCCGCGGCTTTTGCATTCATCATCTCAGCAAAAGCTTCCACACTCCCGGCAATATGACAGGCAAGAGCAATTGCCGCATCATTTCCGGAAGGGAGCATCAGACCGTAAAGAAGCTCCCGGATGGGAAGACTTTCGCCTTTCCTCAGCCCCATCAGAGTGTTGGTGGATCCGAGTTTGGTGGATGCCGGGTCAACGGTGATCACTTCGTCAAGATCCGGACAGTTTTCCAGCGTGAGAATGCATGTCATGATTTTTGTCGTGCTTGCGGGAGCGAGCTGTCTGTCCGGATTTTTGGAATAGATCAATGTGTCGGGATCGCTTGCGTCAATCGCGACAAAACCCGGAGCGGAGACGGTCTTTTCAATGTCTTCATCAGCCAAAGAAAAGCCGGCACTGAAAAGTATGAGAAATGCGAACAGACCGCACAGCAGTTTTTTCAAGGGAAACGCTCCTTATGCACGTGTTTTCTACTATTTCATATTAACACAAGATATAGGACAGACAAAATGTTTTTTATCAACATTTTGCGTTTTTTGGTGCTTTTCAACGCTGTAATCCGATGCGGACCGGATTATATGTGATATGATATCGGGGCGGGTATACCGGTACCCGGAACGGTTGGAGAGAAACAGGCGAAAGAGAGGGAGGTGTGTGCCGTGACAAAGGTTTTTGCAGCTGTTTTGTCTGCTGCTTGTTTCGGACTGCTTCCGGATTTTTTGAAACAGTTTCTGAAACGGAACAACTATATCCATGCTTCCATGATCTGCACTGTTTCTGCTCTGGCGGGGGCCCTGACGGTCACTTGTATCAATGGGGATCTTTCCGCCTTTCCGGATATTACGAATGAAGTGCTCCGTTATCTGGTTTTCGGAGGGGCATTGCTGACGGGATTTTTCCTCCTTTTTTCCGTGGCGCTGTCCGCTGGGGAGACGGTGCTTGTCGGACCGATCGTGAATCTGTGCCGGGCGGCTGTCGTATTTTCCGTTGCCGCGGTCCGGGGAAACGGTTTTGCTCTTCCTGCTCTGATCAGTGCCGCGGTTTTTGTATCCGGAACGGCCATGATGGAATGCAAGGCGGAAAAGAAGCCGTCTATCCGTTGGGTATGGTCTTCTTTCGGGGCAATGATTTGTCTGACGGGGTATTTTTTCCTGAACAGGACCGTGACGGTGCTTGCCACTGTTCAGACGGATTTCAGAATATTCATGGAGACACTGATCGCCGCGGGTCTGACAGCCATGGTGGAGATACTGTCTGTTTCTTTTGTCACGAAAAAGAGAAGGAAAAAGATAGAGTGGAAGATGACGCCGGCTGTTGCCGCCGCTGTCCTGATTCCTGCCGTCACTGCCTGCGTGCGGATCCCGGAGGAAAGTGAATTTGTATATGGTCTGGTAACATGCATGGCGTTGCCTGTTTCCGTGCTGGCGGCCAAAATGATGAACAGGGAGCAGATAACCGCCGTATCCGCTGCAGGACTTGTCATTGCTTTTGCGGGAATGATCGGTCTGACCGCGCTCCGGTGAGAGAAGCAGAAAATTATTCATGCATAAAAATTAATTTTTTGCATGAAAAAGGCTTGACAAATAATATATAATCATGCATTATATGAGAAAATCCCGCAGAAGGAGGTCGCACAGATGTTGGTATCCGGTGGTCATTTCAACAGAGTCGGATTCTTTGCTGCTGCGGCTGCTTCTGTCGCTGTAATTCGCCTGCTCAGTCTCGTACTGGGCATTTTGATTATTGGGGCTATCCTTATTCTTGTACTTGTACCCAGACCCATATCGGAACATTGCTGAAGAAAAGACAATTTGAACGGCGGTTCCGATAAGGGAACCGCCGTTTTAATTTATTAATGAATCCAAAATGTAAATTTATCAATAGTGATAAGGAGAAAGAAAATGAAAAAAGTTGTTTGTTTGATGATGGCCGCATTGATGGTATGCATGTTTGCGGCATGTGGCGGAAGTTCTTCCTCCACTTCCGGTAGCGCTTCTAACGCATTGAAGATCGGCGGAACGGGACCTCTGACCGGCGCAGCCGCTATCTACGGCAACGCCGCGAAACAGGGCGCTGAGATCGCAGCGGAAGAGATCAATGCACAGGGCGGTCTTCAGGTCGAGCTGAAATACGAGGATGACGTACACGACGCGGAAAAAGCGGTCAACGCTTACAACGCACTGAAAGACTGGGGTATGGTTTGCTCACTGGGTTCCGTTACTTCCACACCTTGCGTAGCAACATCCACATCCACTTTTGAAGACCGTATCTTCGCGATCACGCCGTCTGCTTCTTCTCCGGCTGTTATCGAGGGAAAAGACAACCAGTTCCAGGTCTGCTTCTCCGATGACAACCAGGGCACCGCTTCCGCAAACTACATCGCTTCCAAAGGCCTTGCCAAGAAGGTTGCGGTCATTTGGAAGAACGACGATGTTTATTCCAAGGGCATCTACACCACATTCATGGCAGGCTGCCAGGCAAACGGACTGGAAGTCGTTTCTGACACCACATTCACTTCCGACAGCCAGACGGACTTCTCCGTACAGCTGACACAGGCGCAGAGCGCCGGCGCGGAGCTCGTGTTCCTTCCGATCTACTATGACGCAGCATCTCTGATCTTCGCCCAGGCGAACGATATGGGATACAAACCCGGTTGGTTCGGCGTTGACGGCATGGACGGTATTCTGGATCTTGAGAACTTTGACACAAGCCTGGCCGAAGGCGTAATGCTTCTGACACCGTTCTCCGCGGATGCAGCAGATGAGAGGACACAGTCCTTTGTCAAGAAGTACACCGAGAAATACGGCTCCACACCGAACCAGTTCGCTGCTGACGCTTACGATTGCGTATACGCGCTGTATCAGGCTTGCAAAGCGGCCGGCATCGACGGGACATGGAGTGCAAAAGACGCTTGCGACAAACTCATTGAGCAGTTCACGACCATGAGCTTTGACGGATTGACAGGTAACGGAATGACTTGGGACAAGACCGGTGCTGTTGCGAAAGACCCGAAAGCGGTTGTCATTCAGAACGGCGCATATGTCGGACTTGACTGATTCAACAAATCCTTTCCAGCGTATTGCCCGGAACCGGTCTCCGGTCCCGGGCAAGCGTTTATTTATCTTGCGTTTCTCAGTTGGGATTGATAAAATTATCAACTGAACTGAATTATTGAGGTGTTAGAGATGTCTTTTTTAACCTACCTGATAAATGGTATCAGTCTGGGCAGCATATATGCGATCATTGCTCTCGGCTATACAATGGTATACGGTATTGTAAAGATGCTGAATTTCGCGCACGGCGATGTTATCATGGTCGGCGCGTATATTTGTTTCTTTGCGGTAACAAGATTCAACCTGCCGCCGGTGGTGGGCATTTTGGCGGCTATGGTCGTCTGTACTTTGCTGGGTGTATTGATTGAGCGCCTTGCGTATAAGCCGCTCCGTTCCGCTCCTTCTCTTGCTGTTTTGATCACTGCTATCGGCATGAGTTATTTTCTGCAGAACGGTGCACAGCTGCTCTGGACTTCCAATCCGAAAGTTTTTTCTTCCGTTGTCGGAAACGGGACGGTCAAGCTGTTTGGAGGGGAGCTTTCCATCTCCTACGTGACGATCGTTACGATCATTTCCTGCTTCGTGATCATGGGTCTGCTTCTGTTTATCGTTCAGAAGACCAAAATGGGAAAAGCGATGCGCGCATGCTCTGAGGACAGGGATGCCGCTCAGCTGATGGGAATCAACGTGAACACAACGATCTCCTTCACATTCGCCATTGGTTCCGCACTTGCTGCGATCGCTGGTGTTTTCCTTTGCTCCGCATATCCGACACTGACGCCGACGACCGGTTCTCTGCCCGGAATCAAGGCATTTACTGCCGCTGTTTTCGGAGGGATCGGGTCTATCCCGGGAGCTTTCCTTGGAGGGATCCTGCTTGGCGTGATCGAGATTTTTGCGAAGGCATACATTTCCACACAGCTTTCCGATGCGATCGTTTTTGCCGTATTGATTCTGGTTCTGATCATCAAGCCGACTGGACTTCTCGGACACGAGATCCATGAGAAAGTTTGAGGTGGCGGCATGAGTAAAACGATTAAACTTTCATCCTTTACTAAAAAGTCCTTTGTCTCCTACGGGATCGTGATCATCGCTTTTGTGGTGATGCAGATACTGTCTTCCACGAATGCGGTATCCAGCATGATCAAAGGACAGCTGGTTCCTGTGTGCGCCTACATAGTCATGGCGGTTTCACTGAACCTGACGGTCGGTATTCTCGGCGAACTGAGCCTCGGACATGCGGGCTTTATGAGCGTCGGCGCTTTTTCGGGCGTGATCGTATCCTTCGTCCTGAAGCAGGCCGGATGTTCCAACGGTGTACGGCTGTTTGTCGGCATTATTGCCGGAGCGGTTTTCGGTTCCATTGTAGGGTTGCTGATCGGTATTCCGGTCCTCAGACTGAAGGGGGACTATCTTGCGATCGTGACGCTTGCTTTCGGTGAGATCATCAAGAGCATTATGAACAATCTGTATGTCGGACTGGATGCGAAAGGTCTGCATCTGAGTGTTCTGCAGGACAATCTCAGCATGACGGACGGAACGGTAATCATTTCCGGCCCGATGGGTGTTTCCGGAAACGATAAGTTATCCACCTTCTTTGCCGGATTCCTTCTGATCATGTTCTGTCTGGTCGTGGTGTACAATTTCGTGGACAGCCGTGCGGGCAGGGCGGTTGCAGCGCAGAGAGACAATTTTATTGCTACGGAATCCGTCGGAATCAATGTCACGAAATACAAACTCACGGCATTCTCCATTTCCGCCGGAATGGCCGGAATGGCGGGTGCTCTGTTCGCGATGAATTATTCCACGATCGTCGCGTCCAAGTTTGATTTCAATACTTCGATCCTGGTGCTGGTGTTTGTCGTTCTCGGCGGTCTCGGAAACATGACAGGATCCATCATTGCCGCTACGGTTCTGACACTGCTGCCGGAACTTCTCAGAGCTTTCTCCTCTTACCGGATGCTTCTGTATGCGGTCGTACTGATATTGATCATGCTTGCCACGAACAACCAGACATTCATGAATTATCTGGATATCGCGGTGAAGAAGATCAAGAAATTCTTCAAGATCAAAAACAAGAAGCAGGAAAAAGGAGGTGCTGTGAATGGATGAGACCAAAATGGTTCCGGTGCCCAGTCTGGGAATCGTACCGGAGCGTGACGTAAACAGCATGCCTGTTCTTGACATTCATCATCTTGGAATCGATTTTGGCGGTCTGCACGCGGTGGAGGACTTCAATCTGGTCATCGGCCGGACGGAAATCGCCGGGCTGATCGGTCCGAACGGAGCGGGAAAGACGACTGTATTCAATCTGCTGACCAATGTATACACGCCGACGCGCGGAGTCATTCTGCTTGACGGAAAAGACATCCGCGGAAAGACGACGTGGCAGCTGAATCAGATGGGCGTCGCGAGGACATTCCAGAATATCCGTCTGTTCAACAAAATGACGGTGGAAGAAAACGTGAAGGTCGGTCTGCACAACGAATTCAAGTATTCGACCCTGACCGGTGTGCTCCGTCTTCCGAATTACTGGAAGATGGAAAAGCAGGCGCACGAGAAGGCAATGGAACTGCTGTCTATTTTTGACATGCAGCACATGGCCAACTATGTTGCGGGATCGCTTCCATACGGAGCGCAGCGCCGGCTTGAGATCGTTCGCGCACTGGCGACCAATCCGAAGCTTCTGCTTTTGGATGAGCCCGCTGCCGGAATGAACCCTTCGGAGACGGCGGAACTGATGCAGAACATCAAAAAGATCCGTGACGATTTCCACATCGCCATTATGCTGATCGAACATGATATGAGTCTTGTTATGGGAATCTGCGAGGGAATCGCTGTTTTGAATTACGGAAAGATCATCGCAAAGGGATCCCCTGACCAGATCAAATCCAACCCGGTTGTCATTGAGGCTTATCTTGGCCGCCAGGGAGAGGAGAAGCACAATGCTGAAGGTTGATAATATTAATGTTTATTACGGCGCGATCCACGCCATCAAAAACGTCAGTTTTGAGGTCCAGGAGGGCGAGATCGTAACGCTCATCGGAGCTAACGGTGCCGGGAAATCCACGATTCTGAAGACAGTGTCCGGATTGCTTACTTCCAGGACCGGCGGAGTCTATTACGAGGAGAAGAATCTCCACAACATCGCTCCGAACAAGATCGTTGAGATGGGCATCGCGCATGTTCCGGAGGGACGCCGGATGTTCTCCAGAATGACCGTTGAGGAAAACCTGGAGATGGGCGCGTTTACACAGCCGAGCACGACCATTCCGGATTCTCTGGAAAATGTTTTTAACAGATTTCCCAGACTGAAGGAACGCCGCAAACAGATCGCAGGGACACTGTCCGGCGGTGAACAGCAGATGCTCGCCATGGGGCGCGCGCTGATGTCCAAGCCGAAACTGATGATGCTGGACGAACCTTCCATGGGTCTTGCCCCGATTCTTGTTGAGCAGATCTTTGATATCATCAAGGAACTGAACAATGCGGGGACTACGATCCTTCTGGTGGAACAGAACGCTCTTATGGCGCTTTCCATCGCGACCCGCGGATATGTTCTTGAGACGGGGAGAATCGTTTTGTCAGCGCCCGCACAGGAATTGCTGAACAATGATTCCGTCAAGAAGGCGTATCTTGGAGGCTGAGCCTGTTTGAAAATGAAAAGCGCTATGGCGGTTGGCCATAGCGCTATTTTATTGGATCAATATGCCCATGGAATGGGAATGGAACCTTCTTCCTGCGACGGATCAAACGCATACTTCTCTTGACGGTGCACTGCCTCGTCAAAGTAGACATAGTCATCCAGATACGGGGAATAAGTGGTGTAATAGATCATCCCCGCATCCTCGTCGATCTTCAGGAAACGGATATACCCGTCACCGCACGTTCGCGACTCGGCTTCAGCACTGCCGATCGCCTGATAGTTGCAGATCATCTGCAGAACGGTTCTGTCCGGCACTCCGTCGCCGTCATCGTCCAATTCAATGGGAATGCAGTTGCTGTTGTAACGGTGACCGCACAGGACCGCGTAGAGATTCGGGCATTTACAGACAACGGAATCAAAGATCAGCTGTCCGTATTCGGTCATGGAACAGTCGTGGTAGAAATAATCGTGTGTGCACAGAATGCCGACCCGGTCTCTGTATGTATCAAAGGTGCTGCAGGCCCATTCCAGATCCTCGGGATCGACCTGATATCCCAGATACACGAAAACATACTGGGTGTTGCCCGCGTCAATCAGATCGAAATGATCCTTGTTGTCGGAATAGCCTCCTCCGTACCACGGTTTATCCTTATAACGCCATTCACCGAAATATTTGGAGAATAGGGTATAGTTCCTTTCTTTGACTTTCGTTCCGACATCGTGGTTTCCGGAACAGACACCGTTCGGGATTTCGTCAATCGTCTTCATTGCATCGCTGGCGACCTTCCATTGCTCTTCATTCCGTGTGTTGTGGACAAAATCTCCCGTAAAAATGATATAGGAAAGATTCATCCGCTGGCGGTTGGAAGCAAGAAATTCTGTGACTGATTCAAACACACCGTTGTTGTATTTGGAGTAAAACTGGGGGTCCGAGAACCAGGCAAAGGTGTACTGCGTTCCGGATGTATTCAGTCTGTCCGGCACCGGCGTGAGAACAGGCGGTACGGCGGTGGGGGCAGGGGAGGCAGTCGCGAGGGACACGATCTGGGGTGTTTTTGAGACATCGCTGTCACCCGGGACCTCTTCTTTTGCGCTTTTTTGGGCACAGGAAGGGAGAAGGAGACAGAGGGACAGAATTATCAGGATGTTCAACAAGCGTTTCATGCTATCAGTATAGCACCGGATTTGGAACAAAATTTGAAAAAACTTGATATGATTTGAAAACACGGGATCCGCGGAATTTATTGACGATTTGCTCTTTTCGGGGGTATTATGTGAATGAGTAATCATGAATGTTGATTCACACATCTAAATTGACATCTTTCTGCGACAGGAGCTGAAGAAAACCATGCCAGGGAAACGAAGCGAACTGAAAGAAAAACTTTCCGCCGAGATACTTGATGCCGCATTTGAGGAGTTTGCCGAAAAGGGATATTCCGGGACCACGATCCAGAGCATTGCGGAGAAAGCCGGAGTTTCTGTGGGCGTTATATGCAAATACTTCGAATCCAAAGAAGGTCTGCTCCGCACCATTATGCAGCGGGTCACGCTTGAAACGATATACGAAGGTTTCAAAGGCACCGATCCTGAAGAGGTTTTCAACCGGTATTTGAACTGCCTCAAAGATATGCAGTTGAATAACCCGAAACTTTTCAGTTTCTACCACCAAATTTTCCGGGATTCAGAGCTTAATAGGAAGCCGGACGGCTTTTGTGTGCGCTATCTGAGTGATGAATTCAAAGGCAGCATACTGGAAAAGGCCATTCTTCTTGCTCAGGAAGAGAGTGACCTGCCGAAGAGGAACCCTTTGGACATGTATCTGCTTCTTGTGTACGCAGTTTTCGGAATAATGGAATATTACAAGGTGCTCGGACTGCCCGCACCCGAGAACGGTTATATTCTGAACGTTGTTCAGTTTGACCCCGGTGAAAAGAACAGACGCAGATTCATTGAAGAGAAGGAACAGGAGATCCGCGGTCTGTCCAAAGATCTTCAGGTATTGGCGCACACCATTAACCGTCTGTTTCCTCTCAGCATATTCTGCAATCTTACCCGCAACGAGTATCATATGCTTTCCTACGATGATTTCTATACCCGGAAAGCGGACTATTCAGGCACATATGATGATTTGATCACCGCGGGCATGAGCACCATTGAAGATGCGGAAGACCGTGAAAACTTCCGCAAAGCATTCAACCGTCAGGCACTTCTGGACAGTTATGAAAACGGTAGGGACATGGTCGAACTGACACATTCCCAAACCGGAGATGACGGAAAAATACGGATCATGCGCACGGGCGCGTGGATCGAACGGGATGAAAACGGAGATGTAGTTTCAATCAGCATATCAAGAGAATTATCAGGATACCTCAAAAGGCTGGATGAAGACAAAAAAACAATGGATAAGTTCTTCGGAAAAACGGAAAGGGTTGACGATGGGAAATAAAGACAGGACAATCCTCAAGCAAGCAAGCAAGCAAGCAAGCAAGCAAGCAAGCAAGCAAGCAAGCAAACAAGCAAGCAAGCAGATTATTGTAGCGAACGGAGATAACGGCATGAAATTGAATTTGGGAGCGATTCCTCTGTCTTTGGACATTCTGGAAAAAGCAAACATAGGTCTTTGGGCTTTTGAAATTGACGAGGGCAAAGAACCGAGGATGTACGTGGATGATGTCATGCTTGGTTTGATCGGCCTGACCGAACAGATTGCGCCGGAAGAGACATATCACGCCTGGTATGATCATGTGGATTCCGATCATTACGATGAAGTGGCGGAATCCGTGGAAAAGATGACCGCAGGAATCCATGCGGAGGTCCAATATCCCTGGCACCATCCGGACGGTCATACGATGATCGTCCGCTGCGGCGGTGTAAGGAATCCGGCTTATACTGAGGGCATCCGTATTGAGGGGACTCACATGGACGTCACCGAGGTGCTCCACTTTGAAAAGGATGAGGTGGCGGTGGCAAACCTCCAGTCGGACGCTTTGAATTACATTGCGGATCACGATTGTACGCCTGAAGAGTTTCTTGATTACATTGCCGGAAGGATCCTGAAACTGACAGGATGCGAACAGGTCATTTTCCGCGGACAAGGCGGTCTCAGGATCGCAAAGAATGCGGAAGGAGTCCCGGACGTTGACCAGAGCAGGTGTCTGGAGTGCCCATATTCCGATTTCGCGGGGGAAGTGTACGCAGAGAACGTGGTCGAGATCCCGGATTACAGGCTGGGTCACAACGGCATCATGCCGCACGACGGATGCCCTGTGAAATCAGGGCTCATGCACACGATTCGTTTTGAGGGAGAACTTCAGGGACTGCTGACGGTCCATTACCTCAATGAACAGCATGTTTTTAATGATCCCGAGAGAAGGATATGGAGCATGCTGGCGGATATGCTGGGACTGACCCTTGCCAGAGTCAGAAGCAAGGAGTCGGAGAAGAGACTTGTCCAGCGAATCGAACTTGAGAAGCAGGCACAGAGGGCCAGCGCCGTTCTGTCGGCTATGGCCGAGGACTTTGACTATATCAACTCAACAAATCTGAAAACCGGGGGAACTTACCAGATATTTGGCAACGGATAAATTCTATCGTGTCGAATCGAAAATTGACCGCCGTCTTCCGGATGCCCAGAGATTGAGTCTGTTTTTGAAAGCCATTGTACATCCGTCGGAGTGGGAGAGGTTCCTAAGACTGACTTCGCCCGAAAACCTCAATAAGGAACTTGCGAAGAATCCCGTGTATAAATTTGAGTGTCTGACGGTCTCTCCGGAGGGAAAAGAGGAATATTACCGGTTCAAATTTGCCTATATGCCGGATGAGCCGAACCTCAGGATCATGGGTCTTCTGAATATTGACGAGAACGTACGGAGGGAGCAGGAACTTGCCGTCGCACAGCAGAAGGCGGAACTTGAGAATGTTGAGCAGAATCTCAAGATCATTGAAGGGCTTGCCTCCGAGTACACCTCCGTGTATTACATCGATCTTGATACTGACGGACTGACTCCATACGCGATGAATGAAGAGACGGAGACCACATTCGGCTCCGTATTCCGTAGCGGCATCACTTATTCTGAGGCCTATAAACTTTACGTTGACAAGCTGATCTTTTCAGAAGATAAGCAGATGATGCTGAAGGCCGGTTCGATCGATAACATCAAAAAAGAACTGGACAATAAGAAGACATTTATTACCCGTTACCGTTCGGCAGGCAACAAATATTCCGAGATGAAATTCGTCAAGGTCGGCGGTGACAATGAAAAACCGAAATCTGTTGCCCTCGGTTTTGCGGAAAAGGATGAAGAGATCCGGCGCGAGCAGCAGATCGAAGCGGAACAGAGAAGGAACTTTGAGATTATTGAGATCCTCGCCTCTGAATATTCATCGGTTTACTATATTGACCTTACAACGGATGAACTGGACCCGTATACGATGAATGAAGAGACGGAAACTACATTCGGTTCCGTGTTCCGCAGCGGAATCACATATTCCGAGGCTTACAAACTCTACGTGGACAAGCTGATTTTCTCCGAAGACAAGAAAATGATGCTGAAGGCCGGCTCAATCGAAAACATCAAAAAAGAACTGGACAATAAGAAGACGTTTATTACCCGTTACCGTTCGGCTGACAACAAGTATTCCGAGATGAAATTCGTCAAGGTCGGCGGCGATAATGACGAGCCGAAAGCCGTGGCTCTGGGATTTGCGGAGAAAGATGAGGAGATCCGCCACGAGCAGCAGGTCGAAGCGGAGCGTCAGATGAACTTTGATATCATCGAGATCCTGGCATCCGAGTATTCATCCGTGTACTACATCGATTTGGATACAGACGGGCTCAATCCGTATACGATGAATGAGGAAACGGAGACTACATTCGGCTCCGTGTTCCGTAGCGGAATCACCTATTCCGAGGCGTACAAGCTCTATGTTGACAAACTGATCTACTCTGAAGACAAGCGGATGATGCTTAAAGCGGGATCCGTCGAAAACATCAAGAAAGAGCTTAAGAACAAGAAGACTTTTATTACTCGTTACCGTTCGGCCGACAACAAGTATTCCGAGATGAAATTCGTCAAGGTTGGCGGCGACAATGATGAGCCGAAAGCCGTGGCTTTGGGATTTGCGGAGAAGGACGAGGAGATCCGCCACGAGCAGCAGGTCGAAGCGGAGCGCCAGATGAACTTCGATATCATCGAGATCCTGGCATCCGAGTACACCTCCGTGTACTACATTGATCTTACGACGGACGGTCTTAACCCATATACTATGAACGCGGACACCGAGTCTGCTTTCGGTAAGATCTTCAGAAGCGGTATTCATTATTCCGAAGCGTTCAGGATGTATGTCGGTGAGCTGGTATTGCCTGAAGACAAGGAAATGATGCTCAAAGCGGGATCCATCGGCAACATCATGCAGGAGCTCAAGAACAAGAAGACCTTCCTTACCACATACAGAGACTCGGAAGGTCATTACAGCGAAATGAAATTCGTCAAGGTCGGAGATGAGGAAGGACTGCCCACCGCCGTGGCTTTGGGATTCGCCAACAAGGATGCCGAGCTTAGGGCAAAGGAGGAGGAGTCCCGGATCCTTCAAAGGAACATCGATATCATTGAGATCCTCGCTTCCGAATATTCATCGGTTTACTACATTGACCTTACCACGGACGAACTTGACCCATATACGATGAACGCCGAAACGGAATCCGAATTCGGTCAGATATTCAGGTCCGGCATCAAGTACAGCGACGCGTTCAAACTCTACGTTGATTCGCTGGTTTACGAAGAGGACAAGGCAATGATGCTCAAGGCCGGATCCACTTACAACATTCTGAAGGAACTTGAGAACAAAAAGACTTTCCTGACGACTTACCGGGCCGATAATAACGGGAATCCGAGATACTGCGAAATGAAGTTCGTCAAGGTCGGAGAGGAGCAGAATCCGTCCGCTGTTGCGCTTGGATTTGCGGACAAGGATGAGGAAATAAGGAACGAGATGCTCCGCAAAGAAAAGGCCGAACGCGATATGGCCGTTATCACGGGACTGTCAGATGACTTCGGATGCGTGGTTTATACGGGATACGACGAGGATACGGAAGTCCATTACCGCTTTGATCCCGTATTCGAACAGCATATTTCTGGGTGGTCAAAGATCACGGACTTCGGTGAGAGACTTGACGCGCTCAGAAATACCCTGATCCATCCGGATGACAGACAGATGTTCCGGAATGCCACTAGACCGGAAATGGTAAAATCGGCTCTAAAAAACAAGAGCGTTTATTTCGTGAATTTCCGGCTGCTGGTGGATGGGGAGATCATCTACTATCAGGCAAAGTTCGCGCGGGATCCGCAGCACGCTGATTCCAAGGTCATTGCCGGGTTCCACAATGTTGATGCCGAGACCAAGCGTGAGATGGAAGCGCTTGAAAAAGCGGAAACCGCCAATAAAGCCAAGACGGACTTCCTTTTCAACATGTCCCATGATATCCGTACGCCTATGAATGCCATTATCGGCTTTACGAACATGGCCATTAAACACAAGGACGAGCCTCAGAGACTGAAGGACTATCTTGAAAAGACACAGACGGCAGGAAATCTGCTATTGTCTCTTGTCAACAGTATTCTGGACATGAGCCGTATTGAAAGCGGCAGGGCGCGTCTTGAAGAAGACAAAGGAGATGTATTTCTTTCTTTCGTAAATATCGAATCCACCATGCAGGAACTTGCAAAGACCAAGGACATTTCGCTTGATTTCAAGGTGGAGAATGTGACCGACAGGTATGTCTTCTGTGATTTCACCAGATGCCAAAGGGTTTTCATCAACCTGATAAGCAACGCGATCAAGTATACGAACAACGGAGGATGGGTCAAGGTCAGAGGAACGCAGATCGGCAAAGCTGAAAACGGATACGGTCTGTACCAGTATACCGTTGAGGATAACGGTATCGGAATGAGCGAGGAATTCCAGAAACATGTGTTTGAGGAGTTTACACGGGAGAACAATTCTACGGTCAGCGGAATACAGGGAACAGGATTGGGACTTGCTGTTTGTAAATCCTTTGTTACGCTGATGAGCGGAACGATCGAGTGCGAAAGCAAGCAGGGCGTCGGATCGAAGTTTATCGTAACGATCCCGTTCAGACTGCAGGCAGGAAAAGAATTCTATGATCCGCAAAAAGAGAAAGATCTCATTGAAAACAATGCGGAAATTAAGGCCTTGCTGGAAGGGAAAATTACGCTTCTGGTCGAGGACAATGAGATGAACCGGGAAATTGCCCGGGATATCCTTGAGGAAGAGGGACTCTTTGTGGAAGAGGCAAACGACGGAAAAGCTGCCGTAAAACTTTTGCGCGAAAAGGGTCCGGATTATTACAGTTTTGTCCTGATGGATATTCAGATGCCCATCATGAACGGTTATGAGGCTACGAGGGAGATCCGTGAGATGTATCCGAACATTGATATCCCTATAATCGCCTTGTCCGCGAACGCTTTTGAGGAAGACCGTAAGGCCTCTCTGGAAGCGGGCATGAACGCTCATATCGCAAAACCGATTGATATCAGGGAATTGCTGAATACCATAAAGAGTTTGATTCAGTAAATGGTCAAATTTTGCAAACGACACCTTTTTGACTTGCTGGAGATTGAAGAATGTATATTACGCTGAAAGAAAAAGAAACCATGCAGGACCTGGTCAGCAGACTGGCAGAGTCCTTTGAACTGGTGTACGGAATCGCTCCTGTAGCCTACTGGTATGAGAATCTGGATGAGAACGGGCGGATCAAGGATATCCATTTTTCAAACCGTATGCGCGAGCTCCTGGGTTATAAGTCGACCGAGGAGTTTCCCGATGAACTGAGCACCCTTATGACCTTTACGCACCCGGATGATGTACAGATCATGCTTCAGGGCGCCATTGACACGGGGACAGGAAAATCGGAGAAGTATGATGTCCAGTACCGTATCCGCAAAGCGGACGGGGACTATCTGTGGTGCAATGCCACCGGTGAGCTTGTTAAGGACAGCAGGGGAAACACTGTCGGGATGTACGGCGCATTTATCGATGTTTCCGAGGAAGTCGAGCTTCGGGAGAAACAGGAGAATGAACGCAGAACAAAGGAACTGATCCGCGCGTTTTCCGAGGAATACGATGCCGCGTTTTACGGTAGGATTTCGGACGATGCGTTTCAGATCCTTTCGAATGCGGACACGATCTTTCCGAGCCACCTTCGCATTACATCGTTTGAAAAAGCCGTGAAGAGTTATGTGACACGCTTTGTCCATCCGGATGATGTTCATATGTTTGACGGGGAATATTCCGATCTTTCTGTTGCCAAAAAGAAACTGCCTGTCGGGGAGAGCGAGTCCTTTGAGTACCGGGACAAAACGGGCGGGGAATACTCATGGCATCGGGCAACGCTCCGAAGGATCACGGAGGATGAGGTGCTGGCGGGGATCAAGAACTGCGACAGCGAGATCGTTGAGAAAAAGGTCACCGAAAAACTGATGGACGAGTATGACGCCATCTACATCGTCGACCTGAACAGAAACGAGATACGCC